>Ga0210247_100106_pt1 | contig 67727 bp, 34 predicted proteins | sample ChrtobMetP3_16mM_FD_155449 | JGI IMG/M metagenome (GOLD analysis project Ga0210247, IMG submission 155449) | Chrysochromulina tobin associated microbial communities from unialgal haptophyte culture, Seattle, Washington, United States - P3_16mM | ecosystem: Host-associated > Algae > Haptophytes >... | reverse complement strand
CACGCCCCGGCCACGATATCGTGAGGAAGCGTACGATATTACAACGCGGACCCGCGATATCGCGCGCACCGACGATATCGCGCCCCGCGCACGATATCGCACACACACACGATAACACGATCGCTGCACGATATCGTACTCGCGTAGTAATATCGTGGGCGGGCTCACGATATCGTGCCGGCACGATATCGTGGGCGCGCCCACGATATCGTGGGATTTCACGATATCGTGCCCCCGCCCAGGACAACGCACGTTTCCGTAAAGTGCTATGGACTGTGCGGTGGCGATCGAACGCTGCGGTGACCGGTGTCCGTTGCGTTGCTTCGTTGGTTTTACGGATATCGGTCGGTATGAGACGTGCTGGTTTTTCGCATTTCGCGGAGGCGGGCGCGCGACCCCTAGGCGGAGAGGGGCGGGCGCGCTATTTGCTGCGGGGTGAGCAGCTCGCGGTGAGAGACCGGGGACAGAAATGAGAAATCAGCCCGCATGCGAGATTTTTAATTCGATGACCGCGGACGGACCCGGAGCCGGACGATTCGCGCGTTTCTTACGGCGTATGAGAAATTTTTAATGTTATGCTTACTGGTCATGCTCTGCGTTTAAGTCATGGTGTTGACATCCGTGATCCGATATTAAGATTAACATTCCTCGGGCTGTGAAGGGAACCTGAACGCGTAACCGTCTCTTCGAATCCCCCCGTAACTCTATGCGTGGCATTGGTTGCCGAGAACACTGCTCAGAGCGGACCATCGCACCGCACCGCAGAGAGCGTTACGAGATTCGAGTAGGGTCGCTTGTACACGATGTAACAGCCAGCCGTGACCGACCACACTGTCCTACGTCAGTCATCCTCGTCATCCTCGCTGTCCTCACCGCCCGCTTCAAGCATGGTCAACGGATCCCACGCCAGCTTGCTGGCCTTGGGCTCGCTCGACTGCGTGGGTGCCTCTGAAAGCTTGCGCTTGCCCGTTGCAACGCTGCCGCCCTTGCCGTCGAGTACCGCGCCCGCTGCTTCAGCTGCCGTCAGTTCGCTGGTGGTGTCCCCCGCGATCGCAGCGCTGCTGCCGCTGCTACTGCCGCCGCCCACACTCGTCGTGGTCGCCGTGGTCGCCGCGTCCGTCGTCGCTGCCGCGGGCGCCAGCGCCGCAGCGAGCGCTTCGCTCACCCGCTCCCTCGCGCCTTCGAGCAACTCGCTGTACTCCTCCTCGTCGAAGCGGGTGATCATCGCACGTGTCTGCGGTTTCGCGTTGCGCGCGGCATCCTGCTGCTGCTTCAGCTTGCGCTCCTCGGCCCGGGCATCCCATTCGCGCAGCGCCTCAGCTGCATTCACGTGACGCAGCCGACGGCCGTTGAGATCACGACACGCGTCAAAGTTGGTAGTCTTCACACCGCGCGCGCCTGCTGTGCGCAGCATCGCGCCGAAACCGCCCTTACCGCCGAGGATCCGAAGGAGCACCGTGACGGGGGCATCTCCGGCCCCAGGAATCGGCGCGTTGTCATGCAGCTCGCGGCCAGCATGCTTCAGGCGCAGGAGTTCGAAAGGCACGCCCTCAAGATCTCCGACATGCTTTCGCAGTGCGGCCATATCGGACACATCCTCTACGAACGCGGTGCGCCCGCTCAGAAGCTGCAACTGGATCGTGACCATGGGGCGCGTATTTTGCCAAGACGTCCAGTCAAGTAGGAACCTATCAAGTCAAGTCAAGTCAAGTCAAGTCAAGTTACTTCTCACCTACCTGTTCTCCGAGGGCACGTATGTCAGCATTTATGACGTGTCGCCTCTAGATGGATCCCCCTCCGCCATCTCCATCGACTCCCGTCCTCCACCGCTGGCTTCCGAAGCACATTCGATAGGCTTCCGTATGGTTGTCTGTTGTTTATGTATAGACTTGACTTGACTTGACTTGACTAGGAACCTAATCAATCATGTTTCACATCGAGGGCTGCCACCAACAGATTCAGTACCACGCAAAATGTTGGGGGGGCGCGTGTGATCTCAAAATGCAAGATAGCTTTGAGTCGTGGTTGCTTCGAATCGTGATCTGCACTTCCCCAGATTGGTCTCCTGGTGTTCTCGAAGGAACTCCGTAGACGGGCCCTCCGAGGCCATTCCGACAAGTCATGCAAGCTGTCGCTTAGCGCCCTCACGCTCCATCTCGACGGCCATCTCGTATGTTTTCGGGCCGACTATCCCCAGTCATTGCGGGACGCCCCAGAGCTGTCTCCGACACACCATCGAGCTTGTTCACGGTGCCACAATCCTGGCAATTTGACGACGACAAGGAGTCGCACGAAGAGTACAGTGCACATAGTGATGGTGGAGGGGCGGAGGTGTGTTTTGCCATATTGAATACACTTCCCCAGCATGACGCCGTGGGACCAGCCGGTCCATGCCACCCTGCCACAATGCCGCTGATGGCTCCGCTGTGTTCGCCCTCGCGAGTGCAGACCAACCTGAGCCTTCTGCATGCGTGCGTCCACTGCCGCGCCTCCAAGACGGCATGCACGGACCAGCGGCCATGCACGCGCTGCCGTCGGCTTGGCCTCGAGTGCTCTTCGGACCGTGGCGAGCTGCGCAAGCGCGCATGCAAGAGCTGCCACTCCGCCAAGGTCGCGTGCGGCGGCTCGGGCGTCGGCGAGGCCTGCCCACGGTGCAAGCGACTCGGGCTCGAGTGCGTGCCTCGCGACCTGCCCTCGCAAGGGCCGCGGCGCAAGCGCGTGCGCGCGGAGCTGGTGCAAGCACACGCGACCTTGGCCACCTATGGCACGGGTGGCGGCGCCTACGACGTGCTCGACAGCTGCGATCCGTACGCTCGCGCCGCCCTACAAAACGGGGCGGCGCAGCTTGGTGTCCCGACCATCGCCGTGTCTGCCGCCGGCTACACGCACGCGTCCCCCGCCTATGCGATCGCAACGCCAGCGGCGCGTGCTTTATACAGCGGCAGCCCGTGCGACGTGTTTGCCAGCGCAAGCGCCGCGACCGACGCAGAGGAGCTCTGCCGTTCTCGCTCCTTGCCGATCAGCTCTCGCTCCTTGCCGAATGCGCACATGCACCATGGCGGCCCTACCGGAGCGGTGCAGCTCGCGGTGCCGCTGACTACATGGGCGTCGCCCTCAGTGACTCTGGCGGCGCACTTCGCTCCACTGAACCTCAACACCACCTCTGGCCTTGCCTGCGCTCACATGGAGCCGTTCGGCCACGCCATGCCAAACACTGGGCATCCATGTGGCATGGCGTCGCCGCCGCCGCCGCCGCCGCCGGTGCGGCAGCCGCCGGTGCAGCAGCCGCCGGTGCAGCAGCCGCCGGTGCAGCAGCCGCCGGTGCAGCAGCCGCCACCCGCGAGCCCGTCCGGCGTCGCCAAAATCCTGAGCATTGCGTCGAGTCTGCTGGACCTCGCTCGCCCCAAAAGTGACCCAGTACAGCCGCGGCCGCGGCCGCTGGCGGTCGCGACAATAGCTTCGGCATCACCACTGGCCGCCTACGGGGGTGCTGATGGCGCTTCCGCGTTCGCCGCCGCGCCCGTAGGCACCGTGCCCATACCGTACGCCGCGGTGGGGGTTCCATTATGTGGCACCGATTCGAACCGCACGACAGAGTGTGATAGGACTTCAGGCGACTCGAGTGAGATGGAGTCCGTCTCCTGTTCCAACTCTTGGCGCCAAACACAAGAAGAGGCCTTTGGCGACTCAGTGACCTCACAGAGCTCACTGGACGGAATGGAGACTTCACCGCAGATGGCGGGGGCTGTAATGGAAACTTCACAGCCGATGTTGGTGACTTCACCGCAGATGGCGGGGGCTGCCGCGACGCTCGACGCGCTCGCTGCCCTCCCGCCCACTCCCTTCGACTTACAAGCACCCCCGCAGGCCTCCCCGCAGGCCCCCGTCGTGATAAGAGTACGGCAGTTGAGCAACTTGCAGGCGCTTGCCCAGAAGCTCAACCCATAGGCCGAGCGCAGGCCTTGAAGGCTGCGCAGGTCAGTTACAACACTGCGCTCTGCTCTCGAGGAAGCTGACGCATGCCGCCACCAGCAGCACCCAGCGACGATCGAAAGTAGATGCCAGCCATGTCCATGTCTAGGAGGACGCGCTCACACACTGCACGCGTCCCGCGCCCAGCACTTTGGCCTCACATTGTAGGGTAGGCATGAATGTGTACCACAATGCGGTACCATGGGGGTATTGGGACCGGTGGACGGTACCATTTGTACTACCATGTGTACCATGTGTTTTATATCGGAGGAGATATTTCATTGATACAATCGAGCAGCCGGACCGGACCGCCGGCCTTATAAAAACAATAGTCAATACTCGCGGTCATTACCGGCTGCATCGGTGCAAGATGCGCATGATTGAAACGCTCGCGAGTAGCTCGTACCGGCGCAGATCCGGTCGGGCTCCGGACGCATTGAAGTATGGCTTGCAATCCGGTCCGCGTCGCGTCCTGTCGCGGCATCTTCACAAGTCACGTCGATTCAGCATTCTGTTTTGAAGCAAAGCCTGAGGGCGAATATGCGAGCGGCTGACACTACATAAACTCGGCCCGTGCGGCGGCGACTGCCAGTAAGCACGCGAGCCCTTTGGCGCTGCCCTCGAGCGCGCCGTCGGCGAGGAGGTCCGTCATTAACGGGAGCCGCTCGACCAGCCCACCAAGCAGGCTGAGGTCATACGACTGGAGAGCACTTGGGCTGCTGCTACCCCCAACCCCGTGGGGCATGCCGCGGATCAGCCGGTGTACACGGCGTGCCTCGATGGCGAGCCGTTCGAGCAGCAGGCCAAGCATGAAGGTCAAGCACGTCAGTCGCCAGAGCCGACGGCCCAGCCATGGCGACGGCTGCGCTGGAGAAGGAGTCAGAGACGGCGGTAGTGTTTGCGCGGGAGCCAGCTTCATCAGAGCGATACTCTCGCAGTCCTCTATGTCCACAGCGCAAGCCTCGTCATCCTCGTCCGTGCTCGTGGCAGCGCTAGCCCGCTGACCTTTCTCCCTCGCCATCGCAACGGTGGCTCGTAGAACATCCAGCAGCACGGCGACGCTGACACCGCAACCGTCTACGAGCCAGGCCAGCAGAACGAAGGCAAGCAGCGCCAGGAGCACGAAAAGGCCAACGAGCCGCGCACGCAACGAGGCCGCGGCCACCTCCAGAGCTTCGGCCGGTACGCACGTTCTGTCCCCCATCGCTTCACGTTCATCGGAAGCACGGGCGGGAGCGCCGCCGTCAATGCCTGCCGGCGCTAGGCCGCTCGTGATCGGTTGGGCAAGGCTTCGGTGGCCGGTGGCGCGCGCATACACCGCGCTTGGCTCGGGCTCCAGCACGTCGTCCCACTCGCCCACGCCGGCGCATGGCGAGCCTCGCACTAGGGAGCTGCTCAGCCGACTTGCTGGGCCGCCCCAAGTCGTGCCCAGAACTGCGCCTGCTGCACTGCATCTGGCGCTCGATGATGAGCTCGGCCGACGAGCCGAGCCATCATCAGCGCCCGACTCGGCGCTCTCGCAGCCTGAGTCCGACACAGCGTCCGTCTGATCCTCGAAGCTCCCGTGAGTGGCTGCGTCATGAACACCGCCGTTACCCGCGCCACCACCGGAAGGCGCCCGCTCTTCCGTTGCGAGCGGCAAGGCCTGAAACGAACGCCGCCGCCGCGGCGATGGAGAAGAGGTCGCCTCACTCAGCAAGCTGCCGAAGCTGGCACGCGGGCTCGGCGTCTTGAATAAAATGGTTTCGGCATCGGCCAGCCACGTCGGCTCCTCATCCGTGCGCACGTCCGGTTCGGCATCGGCCAGCCACGTCGGCTCCTCATCCGTGCGCACGTCCACCGATACGCTAGCGTCCGCCGGTGATGACAGCGCCTCCTCGTCTTCCTCCAATTGCAGGGTTGCATCTTGACGAACCTCCAATTGCAGGGTTGCATCTTGACGAACCTCCAATTGCAGGGTTGCATCTTGACGAATCTCCAAGTGCAGGGTTGCATCTTGGAGCCAAGCTGGATCCTCCTCCGCCTCGCCAGCTTCCAAAGCCCCAGTGAGCATCTCACCAGCGTCGTGCTGGGCGTGCTCCTGATCCTCGGATGCATCGTCATCCAGTCGAAGTTCGTCAAGTGCCTCCCTAACAAGGAAAGTGACGGATGCATCCAGTCGAGGTTCCTCCCTAAATGCCTCAGCAGAGTCTCCCTGCGGCGAAGGGTAGTTCGCATCCGCCGCGGTCCTGGCCTCCTCCTCCGCCCGCTTTTGAGCCTTCTTAAGGTCGAACTCCTGCTGGGCGGTCAGCTTGGCCTGCAGGAGGCCGCTCAGCCCGGCGCGTAGTAGACCATGAGTCACCTCGTTCGTACTGGCGGTCTCGATGACGATGCCCCTCACCTCAGCTTCCTCACGCTTGCGTTGAAGCAAAGCATCTAGGATAGCTTCCTTCTCGGTCTTGATGCTCACGACTTCTCCCGTCGACAGGTGCCGCCGCTTCCCCGCCATAGCTTCCTCCTTCTCTCTCTTCTGCGCGAGGGTCAACTCGGCCGCCTCGGCTGCCGCCTCTGCCGCAGCCGAGGGATGATAGCGCGAAAGCTGTGCCGCCACGTCGTAATATGGGTCATGACGAGCGGAGCGCTCGGCACTGCGCTGAATGAGCTCCAGCAGAGAACGCCGATCAGGCGAAGGGCAAAGGGTGGACGGTGTCTGTGAGGCGGTTGCCTTCTCTTCGGGCGGGGCGGCCTCTTTTGTCGCAGCGGCCGCTTCTGTCGCAGCGGTCACTTCTGTCGCAGCGAGCCGCACTGTGCGCTTCTCAGCCGAAGACGCCGCCTCCGAGGAGAACTCATCCGTCGAGTCCAACAGCTGCTGCTTGCGCCCCGGCTCCATCGCCTTGATCGCGCCTTGGAAAGCGATCGCACGGGCCTGGCTCTCCTGTGCGGCTACAGCGTTCGATGCTACCTCAGCAACCACAGCCTCGGCCATCGCCTCGGCGATCGCCTTGGTCACTAAAGCCTGCGCCTCAGCCTCGGTCGAGCCTGCAAGGCTGAGCGATTCTACCTCCACCTCATCAGCCGTGGCCCTGGCAACCACTGTAGGGCTCAGCGACTCTCGGAGAGCTTTCATCTCAAGGTCCATTGCGCGGGCCGCCACCTCCTGGCGCTCACGCCGCTCGAGCTGCGTGAACGCGGTCGCTGGCATTATATTGCGCTGTTCGGCCTTCGTGGATCTGTCGACCACGTCAATATCAGGCTCGTCAATCGCCTCAAAGCGGCACGACCGTGGTGTGTCCACACGTTCCGAATCCGGCTCCTTCTTCTCCGGACTGAGTACCTTTTCTATTGCCTTACCAATCTCGTCGCTGCTCTGCTTGAAAAATAGCTCTGTACCCCTCAGGAAGGCTTCGATCGGGCTCGCAGAATCGGGAGGCATCGCCGGCGGCAAGGTCGGCGAAAAAGGCTTATCATCGATATGTGAACGCTGATGAAGCATGAACAACGGCGTGTGAATTCTTCTCGCGCACTCCACCGCTTTTCCCTAGTAACAAGGGGTGGGGGCGTAAGTGCACGCGCTCACGTGTGCGTGGCCGCCGTCTCAATGCAACAATGGACGGCACCGCTGTCCCCGATCAAATGATTACAATTGGGAGCAGAGCTGTTTTCACTCGGCGCCGCCTGTACTCGGAACCATGCTCCATGGACTCGGAATCCGCTTGTGGAGATATGGCCGCCCTCGGTATGGACAATGGACTACGCTAGGGATTTACCTATGGCAGTAGGGCGCGCAGGATTAGATGTTGAGGAGGGGCGTGGGACGGTCACGGTGAAGTGGCCAAGTGAATAGTGATGATCATAATGCGATCGCGACTGCCGTCTCTGCGCGCGCCGCAAGAATACACACGACACCGGCGCTCTGACAGTGGCTGTAAACCCGGGTATTCTCAAACTGTCGACCCGGATCATCTGGGAGTCCCGGGGGCGGGGCGTAAGGGAGTCACGGGGCGAAACATGGCCTGTCCCATTGTGCCGATGGCCCCGTCGAAACCTTGTCCCACTGCGCCGCTGACCGCCTGCAGGCCCTGGCCGACAGTTTGGACGCTTTGCTGAACGCCTTGGCCGACACTCTGGAAACCCTGCCCGACAGCTTGGACGCCCTGCTGCCCCGCACCCAAGACCCCTAGGACGCCCTGCTGTCGGGCCTGCACCATCACGGCGATCATCTGTCGGTTGGCCTCGATCTGCTCCATCATGGCGTTGAGCTTCGCTTGAGGCGTACTAAGGGACATGTTAGGCAGAGATACGGGTAGAGCCATGGGACCTTTCATCATGGTAAGAATACTTCGGTTTTTCGCCAATTGCTCTTCGAGCATCCGAATCTGCGCCCGCCTCTCCTCGCGGGCAGCGGCACGAGGATCGGCCATCGTCAATGCTGCCACACTATCGTCGCCCGCCACCTTTGTCGCCTCACCATCGTCGCCTGGAGCGCCTTTAGTAGCGGCGGGCGCTGGTGGCATTAGGAAGGAAGGAAGGAAGGAAGAAGGCTTCGTTCCTTCCTTCGGCGGCGGCAATACCTTCGGTGGCGGCTTGATGAGGCGATGCACGGCATAAACGGCGAAAGCGAGCGTAAGAAAGAGTGCAAAGACACCACCAGAAATCTGCAGCGCCCTGGCGGCGGACTCATCCCCGTAGGGAAGCGTGAACGGTGGCAGGGGCATGGGTGGCGGCGGCAAGGGTAGCGGCGATCTCGGCGGCGGCGAGGGTACGTTGATGAAATCGAAGATGTAGGCTGCTCCCCTAGGAGCTCCCCTGCTGTCCATTCCTGTGCCATTCCTGTAGCCTGGTGCGCCGACGATTGCACGTCCTGCATGGACGACCACGCTCTTGCCGAATTCGTCACCCTCGTGGATGTCCACGAAGGGTGATCCGTTGAGATCGCACAACGCTTGAGGTGGCGACGACATACTGAGGACGCTGACCGAACCCGTTCGGTGGAGCAGCAATCGGGTCCGGTAGGGTGCGCTTGCGAGGGCTAAGTAGCTGCCATAGGGAGGCGCAGGGTCCACAGCAACAGCATGCCCAAATCGAGGGCCGTACTGAAACCCTGGCGAGCGATGGGACAGTCCGATCAGCTTGGAGCTTGAGTGACCCCAGGTGAAAGATCCATCGGAATCGGCACCAGCGATGTTGCCGAGGTAGTACACCGCGCCCCGTTCGAAGTCGGCGTCCTGCTGGGGGCCAACCACACCGGCATCTTCGACATCTTCGGTTGCCGCGCCTGCGACGATCGTGACTGCGCTGTTATTCGCAAGGGCCACCGACGAACCCAGACGACTCCGGCTGAGAAGATCCTGCGGTATCATGATCGATGTCATAGAGTAGTCCAGTGTGTTGGACATGTTGGAGATCGGCGGAGGGGGTGGCGCGGCATTCCTCGGCCCGCAATCGCTGCAATCCGTGCCTATTGCGCAGATGCCGTCAACGGCACCGCTGCCGCCGTCATTGCAGATGCCGTTCGAGGAGTCCCAGCCCAATGGGTAGCACTCTTCGCTGCATAGCGGAGGTGGGGGCGGGGGGGGCGGATGTATTCTAAACAGCATGACTGCACCGGCATTCGCCCGTTGACTGCATGCCCCACGAGCGTTCGGGGCACCCACGGCAAGCGTATCTCCTGATATCGAAATGGACGCTCCGAAATGGAAGCACAGGCCCCCGAGCTCTGGAGCTGGCAAAATAATGGCCACCTGCACGCCAGAGAATACGTCGAAGACGTACACAGCTCCCTGGTCCCGGAACGCGTGCGGACCGGCGGCGTAGTCAGCCCTATTGACTCGCGCATCCCGCCCTCGAGCGCCCACAAACGCACGCTGATTGCTGAGCGCAACAGAACATCCGAAATGGGCATCCGCGCCGACGCTCAGGTCATCGTCTGGTAAGATCTTACGGTGAAACGTAGTGTTGCCACTCTGCCGGTTGAATCGGAACAAATACGCCGCACCAAGTCTGCTGTTGATGCTGGTGGTTCCCCGCGTGCCTGGTGCACCGACGAGAATAAACGTGTGGGGGCGTCTATCGCAATTGGTGAGATCGCATTCCATGATCCGAGCGTCCATCGCAAGCGCCGCACCAAATTCGTCACCCGCTTCTGGGGCTGACGCGGCAAACCTTGACCTCACGACGCCAGTATTCGGATTCACCACAAACGTTTGACCAGCAAGACTTGCGTTGCCGCTTGCGCCGATCACAGCCCAGGCACCATCGGTCACATCGAGAAGGACCGCGCTTCCAAAGGAGCTACCGCTAGGCAAATCTGAGGGAGCAATAACCTTGAGCACCGGGGCGGTGGAGCACAGTGTCTCCATTGCCCCTCGTCGCGATCCCGTCCCTGCTTCGGCTGTTTGCGGTGCTGAGGTCAACCGAAAGGGAGGGGCTGTTCGCGTTTCAAGCGATCGCGTCGAATGGCTGCCGGATTCGGCAAAGTCTTTGAAACCAACTGATGTGCAGCAGGTCCAGCACAGATTCGACCCGTCGGTCCCTCAGTGACGAGGATCGGATGATCATAGTTTTGATTAACAGTCGTACTCAATTAAGCCACCATCAGTTACGTACTCAGTTCTCCTTCGAGAAGCACATCACAAAGTTGTTGGCAGGCGTCGCTACCCGCTCACGGAAGGCTAATCCGTGCTTCGACGCGAGTGCTACAAGTTCGGTCGCATCGCGCACGCCCCACTCGGGATTCTGCGAGCGCAGGCGCGCGTCAAACTCGACATTCGAGGGCGCGGTGTGCTGCCCATCGACCATAAATGGCCCGTAGATGAAGAGGCCGCCAGAGGGTCTTAGGACGCGACCCGCGCCGGCAAAGATGCCCTCGGTTACAGAGTAAGGTGAAATGTGGCACACGTTGCACGCGAAGACGGCTGCAAATCTGTTGCATTCGATTTGCGCTGGCCACTCTGAAGCCCCGGCATCTAGTGCCATGGGCTTCCTGATGTTGCCCAAGCCTTCAGCGTGAGCCTCTATGGACGCAAAAACAGGCGCCAACTCGCCGTACGCATCAGCCTCTGGGCCAGCGGAGCCCCCACCATATTCGGTCGGCCAGATGGTGACGTGAGGGAAGCACATTGCGAGATGAGATGCGTGCTGGCCCGTGCCAGATGCAATCTCGAGGCAGTCGGCTGGCTTTTGTTCCGAAAAGGGTGGAAATCGCGCAAGCACCTCGACAATAGGTTGCTTGTTGCGTTCTGCCGAAGGTGAGAAACGGCGAGGATCTTCGATTGCACTGAGAAGAGAGCGGCCATTGCTCAGCCACGGCCATAGCTCGCTTACGAGTGGTGAAGGCGACACTGCCTGGCTCTTGCTCTGCTGCTGCTCCCTAGAGAGGGCGCCCAGAATGGTAGCCCACAGCTTTCTGAACCGAATGGTTGCACAGAATGCCCTCGCGACGCGGCGTCACTCGTCGGCGTGTGCAGCTGGCACTTAAAGCACGAGGAGGTTGAGTACCCAATGCAGACTTCCAATTCTTTTGAACTATAACCATTTGGTGTGAATAAAGGTTTCGTGGTTTATCTCCAAAAAAACACAAACCAGACCGAACCCACTAAATTCACTTAGAGTGATCCGTCATCCACTTAGAGTGATCCGTCTCTGCAGGAAGTGCAGGTGCGGCTCCACGCGACGCCCGCACGCCGGTCATATGATATATCGGTAGAATCTGCAAACTCACAACGACCACAACTGTCAACTCCTCTAACAATTGCAATGAACTATTGCTCTAACTCTTACTCTATGCATCATTGTATGCACTATGGGGGTTCATTGGTTTGCAGCGTGTGAACCCAATGCGTTTAAATGTCGACACAGCTAGATTATGACACGTCGACAGGCACGTCAATTGAGACTTGTACACGCGCACACTACAATGACGCACGCACGACACTTAAGAGATGCTAAATGATCGCTTCGGGTGTTGCCGCATCTCTCAGAACCGAACTTCTCAGCGACATGCATCCTCTCTTTTAAGAGCCATCTGATTCAACATCTGATCAGGGGACGTTATTGAAAAAGCGCCGCCGTTCAACCACATCATTGAAGAAGATGTCGGTCGCCGAGCGTTTTCCCGGCAGGGCCGCTCCTGCAGAAGGACCCCAGGCAGGGGCGTTGAGCTTCGCGAGCCAGGCTGCTTTCGCTGCATCCTCGGCTGAGAGACCAGAGGCCGGCGCAGCAGCACTGGAGCGCTGCGCGAGGCCGAGGCGCTCGACGACATTTAATTGCACCCATGGCACCGTGGAGAGTGCGAGGCCAATCCGCAGTGGCACCGCGAAGCGCGCGACGTTGACAAACGCAAACGCCCCGGCGCCGAGCTGCTTCACATCGTCTCCGTTGTCGAAATCCGGCCAGTGGCCTGTCACCTGACGAAACCCGAGAATACCCCACGGGGCTGAAAACCCCCAAAACGCGAGCTCCCAGAACATGTATGAAATGATGCCGGCAAGACCGGCATCCTTTACCTTCTGCATCAATTCTTGAGCCTGGTTGGGCTTTTCCTCGGCTCTTGCGCTCGGCTGAGTGACGCTGGTGCTGCCAAGCCCCTCGGCGGGCGGCGCTTGCCGCGTTGGCCACGTTGGCATTTGAAAGCCAAGTGGGCCGTTCTGTCGGTTTCTGTTGATGCTGGCCAGGTACTGTCGGTAGTCGCGGTCCTCGGCAGTGTTCCAATCATTGGCAAGATTCTGTTGCTGCTGCCGGAAGTTGGCCAAGTACTGTTGGTATTCGCGGTCGGCCGCAGCCGCAGCTGCCGAGTTGGCAACATATGCTTCATACTCAGCTTTCCACGCCCTCTCCGCCTCGGTCATAGCGCGGCGTGTTCTCCGCGCCTCAGCGGACATTTCCTGGATGAGCATGTGCGGTGATGTCAGGCGTGTTCGATGCGGTGTCGAGATGAGCGCATGAGCAGCAAGCGTCAGTGCCACGAGGTACCCAACCATCGGCGCAATCGAGAAGAAAACCCTCTTCCTTTTCTTTCTCCGAAAGTCGGAAAACTTCGGCAAGTCGCGTAGCAGTTCCGTCAACAATGACGCCGGAACATCACACAACTCAACTCGCACCGCGCGCATAGGTGGTTCACCCTGATTAAGTCCAGGAAAGCATCACGCGTGATTACGCGGTTACGCACCTGTGCGCCAAAGAAGTCCAGGTGCACGCACCCCACACAATAAGAAGTATTACTGGACGGGAGGCGCCGCGCGACGAGCCACACAATTAGAATTACTTACGGGAGGCGCCGCGCGACGAGCGTCGGAGCGCGCTCGACAAGCGCGCTACCCCCGTACCCCGCTTCGGTCTCGCACTTTTGGTTCCCACCGCCTCACCCGCTGCCTCCCTAAGTTGATCACGGAGATAGAGATCTCAAACTTGTAACCTGCCGGAGCCATTCCAATAATGCTGCGACGCGATTGCCAAATCGAGTAGATGATTTTTCATCGCGCGGCCCCGCTCTTCGTCCACAATCTTTCACCTACCGACGTCACGGTCGTCCACAATCTTTCGCGATCTCTGTGAGCCCCCATCGTCCTACTCATGAACTCCCATCCGTCAATTCTCAATCTCTCACTCCCAATGGCTGACTGACATCCCCTTGGATCTCCAGTCCATCTTGCGTGCTCTCACAATGCACTGTTTTCCCGCTTCTGCCTTCTGTGCGCTGCAGTTTTCCAGTAACTAGAGAGACGCCCACAACATGGCCACCGCAGTCCACAGTGAACCTCTCGCGCAGATGACCGACTTCATGCTGGAGGCGAGCACATCGTCGTCTTTCGCGACCGCAGGGTCCGAATCGGACTACCACCCTGGCGCCAAACGCGGGTACCCGGGCACGAGTGGCACCTACATCACGCCGCCACTGCAGCGCAAGGGAGGTGCGGTGCCCGCCGCGGTCGCGGTGCAGGTCACAGCCACGCAGCGCACGACAGTAATGGCAGTCAGAGTCGTCGAGCCGCCACCCCACTTCATCGAGCCGAAGATTGCCTTGCCGCCTGCAAAACCTGCCACGGCTGCTGCCATTGAGCCGACGCCGTGCACATGGGCCCTGGGCGCGCCGGCTCCGCGCCGGCTCCGCGACGGCTTCGCGCGCAAGTTGCGCAAGGTGCGCACCGCCAAACGCACACGCCATCAACCCCACGGGCCACCATGCCGTCGTGGCTGCCATCGCTCACGGCTGCTCGCCCTATCCGTGTGCCACCACCTGTGCAGAAGTCACCATCACCCTGCGCAGGCAAAAACGACGGGTACGCCTCGTCCGAGAATAGCATCTGCGTAAAGCTTTCGGATGCTATGCCCGCGGACCTGAGCGCAGTGTGCGATACACTCGAAGACGCGGAGGCGAACATGTCGGCGCTCCTTTCTGACGAGATCTCCGACGAACTTGCCGCCTTCTCTGGGCAAGATGCTGCCGGTTCCAGGGGTGCAACCGCCCTGCTGCCGCCATCGCCACCACCCATTAGCAGCTTCGGCTTTGGGCACGGCAACCCGATCATTAGCGGCCCGAGCGAGCGCCGCTCGTCGCGCAAGAACTCGTCTGCCTCCGCGCCGCTCGCGCCCCCGAGCAAGGCGATGAAATCCGCCGCCAGCAGCACGGCCGCCAGCAGCGCGGCGCCCGTCGCCGCCAAGGCCTCTGGGAAGGTAAACCCCCCTCCCGAAATCGAGGGCTGCAACGACTTATTTAGCATTGTAGAGGATGACGTGCAGCTCTTCGAAGAGTTGACGGAGGCGGAGCTAAACGCGCTGCCCTCGGACGCCTCGAGGCGCAAGGTGCGCCATAACCTGACCGAACGCCGGCGCGTCGACCGCATGAATCAACTCTTCCATCGCCTCGCCATGTCCATCGTTGATGAGAAGGCGGCGCCAGCAATCTCGATGGCAAATTTCGACGAAGCAGAGCGCGCGCTGACGGCGGAGGGCAAGGAGCTCGCGAAGCCCAAGTGGTCCAAGGCTGATGTGCTAGAGGGTGCCATTGCCGTGGTCAACGACCTGCGACGCCAGTTGGCTGAGGAGCGGCTCGCGCGCTCGCTCAGCGTGCCCTCTCGCACGTCAATCTCTCGGATGGAGCCCGAGGAGGCCGAGGGCGAGGGCTACGGGTGCGACATGGACGACGACGACGCCATGAACGAGGTTGCCGCCGCCATGTACCCTCTAAGTGCCATACCCTCCCTCAACATCGACTGAGCGCCGCCGCCGACGGAAATGGCGGCCAATTTGCTGCGAGCAGAATGGGGTGAGCGGTGAGGCGAGATTGAAGGGGCCCGCGCGCCATTTGTGCCAGTCCTTTTGAGGGCTAATCACGTTGACGGTGTTGCGGGGGCTCGCGCGCACCACCGGAGCAGAGGAACGGCGAGGGAGGCGGGACGGGGAGGTCATGAGACTTGGCTCTTGCTTGAGAGATAATATCCTGTCTGTCGCATACCCGTGGCGGCTGAACGGTTTGCCTGCGTGTGCCTCGAAGCTCTGTGTGCCACCGGCCCCGGGCGCCCGCCGGCCGCAACGCAGGCGGTCGGCGGACGGCGCGCGCGCACCCGGCGGCGGGGCACGGGCGACGGCGGGCCGTGTATGGCCCGCGCTGTACCTCTGAAGAGGCGGCACATATATTTATAGCACGCGCGTGGAGTAATGGGGTAATAATACACGCAACACGGCTCAAAAGTCAAATCGACGGTGAACGCCGCGCGCGCAATATCCATGTAAGGAGCGCGGCGCACATCAGGTCAAGTGCGTCTGGGACTGTAATGAGAGTTGAGTCACGCGCCCGGCGCGGGCTACAATGGACGTCATGCGCGCGCTGCCGGTGCGCCCTCAGCAGTCGCGCACTGGCCGCCGATGCCCTTGCACGGTCAGGCGGCCTTGGTAATGCGCACGCAGAGCGAGGCGGACGGCACCAGGCCGAGGGCCACGAGCGTACTGCCCTCGTCGTCGAGCAGTTTGGCGGGAAATGCCGTGTGCAATGTGAAGGACGCGCCCGAGGGCACGATGGACACGTCCGAGGTGATGATGGCGCGGCGCAGCTCGGCGAGGGTGGTGGTCGGCGCCATGCTGAGCACGCAAGCAACGCCGCCATTGCTCCCCTTGATCTGAAGCTTGCAGCCGAGGTCCATCTCCCTAACGCTGCCGACGCCGCTGCCGACGCCGCTGCCGCTACCACCGCTTCCACAGCCTATGGACAACGGTTCCGGCGTCCTCGCTGGCCCGGCGCGCTCGGCAGCTGTATGTGCGGCCATCGTGGCGGCTTTGGGCAGCGCGGCCGACTCCCTCGCTGCCCTCGCTGTCGGATCGCCGCCGGCCGCCGTGCCCTCGCCTACGCCCGCCGCGTCGGCGACGACAGCGCGAGCAGTGGCACGCGCGGCACCGTCCGCGCCGAAGAGTGCGCTGAGCGGCGCGACGCGTCCATCGCCACGCGAATCGAGGCGCCGGCCGAGCCCCCAATCGTGTGGCTGCTGTGGCGCCGCCGAGCCGTGCCGTCGGTGCGTGTGCTCAGCCAACGTGAAGGTGACCCCTTCAGGATATGCATGCTTGAGCTCGTAGGGGAAGAACCCGTCGAGCAGGTCGCGCAGGAAGGCGATGCAGTCGGAGCGCGCGTACGGGCGCACCGGGGCCTCATCCAATTGAAGCCCATCCAACCAAAAGGTCAGGTTCAGCGAGGGCGTTGCGAGGGTGTAGGTGCCATCGCGACGGCGCACGACCTCGCCGCCGGTGCCATCCGCGAGGGCATTGAGCTCCTGCACCGCGCGTCGCACACGCTCCATGTCGGGGGGGCTGCCGGCCGAGCACCCGCTCGGCGCACCGCCAGCGCTCCCAGCCTCCGCCACTGCGCTGTCCGCGGGGAGAGCGGCTACCTCGCGCGGCGGCTTGCCGCTGCAGCCGCCGGAGTTTGGGCCGCTGCTGCTGCTCGGCGGCTGTGGCTCCTTGGCGCTCGCCCGCGCGGGAACCGGCGCGTGGCTGCCACCGGCGAACCGGTTGCGCGGTTGCGCAGTGGCGGGGGCGGACGCCTCATCGCCGCTCGCCGTCTGCGGCCTCGAGGGCGCAGAGGAGGAGGTGACGGAGGAGCCTGTGCTGGGCGAGCTCTCGCCCCTTGGCGTCGAGCGTTCCGAGCCGCCCACCCATTGCAGGCCGTAGTCGGCGAGGAAGCGGTGCATCTCCCGATTCTCCTGCTGCAGGCTGCGATTCTCGCGCTGCAACCGCTGGATCTCCGAGTCACGCTTGCGCAGATCCGACTCCTGCGTACGGAGCAGGCGCTCGAGCTGGTCGAGCCGCGCCGCCGTGCGCGCCGCCGTGCGCGCCGCCAGCTCGCCGTACGTTGGCGAGCGCGGCTCCTGGGGTCCGGGCTTCTCCGGAGCGGACAAAGGTTGGAGCAGTGGTGAGGGTGGGACCTCAGGCTTTGCCGGCGCAACAGCGCGGTCCAGCGCCGCATCCAATTCGTCGAGCTTGGTGCCAACCTTGGTGTGGGTCGAGGTTGAAGGCGGGGGTGCACGCGCGCCACGAAGCGGCCGCGCGTCCTTGACGGGCAACTTGGACGCCATCTGCGGCCTCGTAGGGATGAATGTCGGATTTCCAACGCGGTGCACGCGGCGGTTGGTTTCGGCACAGGCTGCGAAACTCAACGCGACGCTGATGATTTGAAACGCAACCCGACACATTTCCGTTTGCTGCCACGGCGTGTCCAGACTTGTCTAAAAACCATGCGGGACCCGCCGCCAAGCTTCCTCTGCCCCATCAGCCAGGAGCTCATGCTGGATCCAGTCACCTGCACGGACGGTCACTCTTACGACCGGCGCTACATCGTCACTTGGCTTGCCGAGAATAATACCTCGCCTGCGACCGGGCTGCCGTTGTCCTCTCGCGTTTTGATCCCAAATATTGCACTTCGCAACGCGATCGACGAGTGGGAGGATGCACAGCACCAGCCCTCGCCACGGTCCTCGCCGTGGACCAGCCCGTCGGGTCACGGCGTTGACACGCCGAGCGCCTCACCGGCCGCCCCATCTTCGGCCTCGGCAGCCACTCCCATGGCTGCCGATTCTGCCGACGACGCCGATGCGAGCGATGCCGCGCTGAAGCCAGGTGCGGCTGTCTTGTACACGGACGCACGGGGCGAGGAGCGGTGCGCGCGCGTGGTTTCCGTGCATCCGGGCGGCGCTGACGACCCCACGCCATTTTACACGATATTACTCGACGGTGGTGGCGAGCGCGATACGATCCGCTCCCGCCTCCAGCTCCTCGAACCTCCACGGCCGAGTCCGCCAAGGGCTCAGCAGCAGCAGCAGCAGGGTGAGGAGGAGGCGGCAGCGGCGGCACGGCGAGAGGAGGAGGAGAGCTCGCGGCGCGAGGCGGTGGCACGCTCGCGACGCGAGGCGAAGCAGGAGCGCCGCCGACGCGCGCAGGAGGCTGCCGCCGCGGCTGAGGCATCCACGTCTCGCAACGCACATGCACCGCCGCCGCCACCACCGCATCCTTTCCACTCGTTCGCGTACGGTCGCGCGCCACCTCCGCCTATTCCGCCACCTCGCGCCGGGCCTTGGCGGCCAGCGGGGCCGGCTGACGATTTTGAGCAGGCGGTCCGCGAGGCGGGTGAGGCGCTCAACCGGGCGAGCCAAGAAGTGGGCGAATCGCTCCGCGGCGCGGCCGATGCCATCGGCTCAGCCTTTCGCGACTTGGGGCAGTTCTTGGAGGGCGCTGGCGGCCCTCAGAGCGGAGCACGACACGCATCAGCAGCTCGCCCTCATCGATACTGAGCGTGAGGTTTCGTCTCGAAGTCTTGCAGTTTCTTTTCTTTTGTTCGCACGCGCACGACACATCGATCTACTGGTTGAATTAGACAACCGCTTCAACGGGCGTTTCGAAAATGTAAATGATACACCCCACACTTGAAATGCCGACCCCCACACCGCCACCGGCACCGCGGCGGCGCGGGCGGGATCGGCGACCGGCGCGGCCGGTCGCAGCCGAGCAAGAACCGCCACAAGAGGACCGGCTCAGAGACGCGCGCGCGCGCGTGCGACCATGCCAACCCCAGGCTAGCCCGGAACCGGTCCGCTGGAACCCAAGTCCGAACCCCTCTGATCCACTCTGATCCAGGCTGATCCGATCCTTGAAAGCCGACCCGCGCCGTGGGGGCCGCGGCGTCGGATCCACGTCTGATCAGTTGTCAACTTCCAAAGATCCAATTCATGTGTGGGCGCCATCACGAGCAAAAATACCGTATCAGCACTATACGTGATGCATTCGGGCTGAGCGCTCGCTCGCCGCGCATGTGGATGTGCGAACGCGAGCTGACAGCTGAATCGCAGTCAACAGCAGTGGCTGCAGCGGCTTAAATATCATGCACAGTACCCGGCAGAACCCTCGTTCGGTACGGAGTGCCGACAACTGCCTGGCGGCAGCGCAACGTTCAGGCCCTGCATCTCCAGCAGGCAGCACAGAGGCAACAACCCGCAAGAACACCAAGGAAACACTGGCAGCAACTTCGCAATCGCTCCACCAACGGCGGCAAGCATTGGCTGCCAGCCTTCGTGGGTTGCACTTCAAGCGCGTACGACTGCGTTTCAGTGACTTTCAGCCCGCAAGCCCGTTTATCAATCGTGAGCAAGACATTCTGCAGCTTGCAGAGATGGCAGCGTTGCGGCAGCCTCGTGTCGAACGGGTCACAAGTGACTCTATCTGTGTCTCGTACCTCGAGGCAGCACGCCCATCAGCGCACGAGCTAAGTATCAAGCCCAATCTCAAGGAGCCCCTGGCAGCCCTCGATACTCTCGAAGATGAGTCGCGTAGCTTCCTGGCTCTGCTCATCATGCATGCTGCTGGCCAAGAGCTCTCGTGGTGGGTCGAAGCCGATCTGAGCACACGCTTTGGCCATGTGAGCCCCGTGAGTGCACGGCGGGCTGCTTCGAAGACATCGCCGATTGCACCATCGCCATTCTGCTCGACGACGCGCCCCAGAACGGTCACGCCTGCCTCAGCCGCTTTCGCCAGAGTGATGGCCTCCCCAACCACGCCACTCTCGCCTACGACATTTATCAGCCCAACCACGGCAAAGCCGCTGCCGCCAGCATTGGCTCCGCCAGATCCACTGCCTGCATCGGTTCCAAAGCCGGCAGACAGCCAACGTTCCCAGTCGAGTGTCACGCCCGACGTGCAGCGCTCGACGCGCTCGACGCGCTCGACGCGTTTCTCTTTTTTGCATCGCGCAGAAAGCGCACATTCGTACCAGCGGCTTCGCGATGCCATTGATCTGGCGCAGGCTGAAAAGCGAATTGAGATGGCTCAAGCCAATGATCATGCGGCAGAGACATCATCAAGCAAATTTACGTTCACTTGTCAGGGCCTGCCATTGATCATGGGGATGTGGGCGGCGGCGCAGTTGTATTCTTTACATGTACCAAGGACAAACGGCTACCCGACTGGTGTTGAATCGCTTGGTGTTGGGCCTTCGCTGCTCGCCTCGGTTGTGGCTATCGTCTTCTTGGTGGATGCAGCTCTTGGCACCGCCTTCACGTGCCTAGGATCGCGGATCGAGCCGTGCGTTCAGAGCACATATGACAGCCTTGGTGAAGTAGAGTCTCGATTGCACACAGGCCTTCGGGCCTGCCTTGCATCGATGATGAGCTGCTCCTGTCAATGGGCAACCGCCTATCATCAGCACGGGCCGTTGACAGGAGTAATCTGCGGCACAGGCAAACTAGGACGCTGTCAATTGGGCATTGTCCTCACGATCTACATCTGCTGGCCAGGAGCATGCTTGGCCATACTTCTGCTACTTCCTCAAGATCTCGAGACCCTACCGACTTCTGTCCCTCAGCACTTGCTCGCTGGGATGGTCGCTGCCATCGTCGCGCTGCCCTTCGTTGCAAATGCTCTTGGACACGTTCCAATTCTTGCAGCCACGCTGATCTCATTCCTTGTGCAGCGTGTGCATCTAGAAGATCTGTGCATGTATGTGGTGGCGGCAGGTGCCGCGATATCAGTGGCAGCTTTGTCATGGACTGTTTGCTTTGCTCCAGTCGTCGCCGTTGCGGCCACTATCATAGCTATGGTCGCTGTGCTAGCCACCGCTTCTCCGCCGCGGACGCTACTTCACTACCCTGGCAGATGGCTTCGCCGTTGTCCTGTTAAGCTCTCTGCGGTGCTCGCCAATTTCCTGGTTGTACTCGATGTCTTAGCAAAGGGCGATCCATTAGCTGTATGGAAGGCCAACGAGTCGACGCTGACCGTCATGTTAGTGACAGCTACATTGTCAACCCTCATGGCCACCGACTGTGTGCAGAGGGTGGTGAGGCGCAGCGAGTACTTGGCTGCTCTGAGGAGAGAGCGAATGCAAGCCACGTTGCAGAAGCGAGTGCGCAGCACGTACACGCGTCTCAACGAGATGGTTCGAACCGAGTATTTCCAATCTCTCACGTGCGAGGTGCAGCGACAGCTGTTGCAGCAGGCCGTCAGCAGCCGCGACCTCCCTCCGTCTGCCATCCGCCTGGTGCATGAGATCATGCTGTTGAAGGCAGTGGGGGGAGCTGTTGTGACGGTGGGTCCAAGAGGAGGCATTACGGTCTCTCCATCCGATCGGGAGGGCACGCAGCAAGCTTCCAGTGTAGCAGATGAAGCAAATATGCGAACAAAGGCAGCTCGGCAGGCACTCGAAGGAGCAGAGGCAGCAGCGCGAGAGGTTGGCCAGTCGCGGACGAGGCTTGCCGTTGTAGAGAGGCGAGCAGCTGCACAGCTTGACGAGAAGGAGGAGGTACTCAAGGCTCAAATTGCTGCTCGACACGCAGCTGCCAAGCAGTCAGCGAGAGCAGCAGAGCTTTTGGCTTTGCGGCTCGCGGAGGAAGAGACCGCACGAGTGGCAATGGAGGGGGCAGCCGCGGTGAAGGCTGCCAAAGAGGCGGCCAAAGTGGAGGCTCTCGAAACAATGAAGCAGCTAGAGCTGCGTTTCGCCAGGGAGTGGAGGCTTCACACGGAGGCACAAGCTGTGTGGTACGCAGTAGTAGCAGTTACTGCAACTGGGCCAGCAGAAGTGGCAGCCGTCGAGCCGGCCGGCAGGCAACAGAGCGACACCTCTTTGGTGAATGCGGAAGCACGAGCGAAAGAGGAGATCATGCGCTCATCAGAAGCTATGGCACGGGCTGCAAGGATCGTACTGCGTGCGGTAGAAGACAAGAAGCGCGTGTGCGATAACGCCGCCACGGCAGCGAACGCGTTGGCCAATACAGCTGCAGCAATAGAGGTTGCGACCAGGGAGGTGGTTACTAGGGCACTTGAACTTCACGAAGCAGCAGCATCCCTCTCTCGATGTACGAAGATCCACTCGGCAGCTGCGGATGCGAAGCGAGCAGCGCTCCTGGCTGAGCAAACGGCGATGGTTGCAACTTTATCCGCGAAACGCTCTGAAGAAGCAGCGAGAACTTTGGCCCATACCTGCAAGACGTGCGTTGAGTCTGCCCGTGAAGCATGCGCGATAGCACAGACGGTATTTGAGTTGACAGAGATCGAGGTGAAGAATCGGCGCTTAGTGGTCGAGACTGGACTCGCGGTCACGCGCGCCGCCCAGAGCGCTGCGGCCAGAGCTGCAGAAGCTGACTATGGCGATGCGTGGGACGTCAGAGAGCTCGCTGCACGAGTCCGTGCCGCGGGGGAGACAGCTCGGGTTGCAGAGGCGGCAGAGGTGGAGGCTGAAGTAGCGTTGGAGAAAGAGGAAGCGGCACGTGCGCATGAGGAGATCACGAAGGCGTTGGCGGGCCGCGCGACGAGGGCACTCGAAGCGGCGCGTGTCGAAGAAAAGAAGTGGAAGCACGCGATGGCCATGGTCGTTGCAAATGCAGCCCAGGCCGAGTTTGCGAGAGCGCAGGCGGAGACATCCGAGCTTGCTGAAAGCTCAGCGGAGCTCCGGGCTGCTGCGGAGTTGGCAAGAGCCATGGCTGATGAGGCCACGGAGGCCGTCAAGTCTTTAGACATAGCCAGTTTGGAGACGGCGAAAAGAGAGGTGCATCTGGGCGGCGTCCGCATTTACTTTCTGCGCCACGCTCGCTTGCTCAGGGAGGAGGCAGCGAGAGCTGCAGCTGAGGCAAGCGCCAAGGACGCGGCCACAGTCCTTGAGGCCCTCGAGGCCGAGGAGCTAAGAGGACGAGGGCTCAAGGATGAGGTACAAGCAGGCGAGGCGCAGGCCAGGCTGGCGGCGAGCGAGGCTTCCGACGCTGCGGCTGCAGCACACGACGCCATGAAAGAAGCTCAGGAGGCTAAAGTTGCGGCCACGGCGCTGAGCACAGACCAATTGCCAACGGCTTCCCCTTCAGCCGCCTCCATGGTTGTGGCAGAGCAGGAAGCACATCAACGGGCTGCTCAGACTGCACGCGAGAAGCTCGTGACAGCCAATCATGCACAAGAGGAGGCAAACAAGGTGGCGGTGGAAGCGAAGGCTAAATGGGATGCCTGGGTGGAACTGGACAAGGCTGCCTCCGCAGCCGCAGCGGATGCGCGCCAGTTCAAGATTGCCATCGGTCTCCAGAAGCGCGAGAACATGCGCGAGAATCATGCCGCAGCATTAGTCGCGGCCAAGGAGGCTACTCTGTTGGAGACCATGCACGAGATCTATACCGAAATGGCCCTTGGGATTGTCTCCGATGTCTCATCGATGCTTGCGCATAGGCTGCTCTTGAGCTACGGGCCGGTTGCGGTCGCTACCATGGAAAACGTCACGGAGGCCATTGTACAGGAGGTCGCTGCTAAGGTGGCAGTCGAGGCTATGATCGCAGAGGCTGCCGAAAGACTGCTCGCCAAGCTGATGGCGGACGAGGTCGGTAGCGTGGCAGCCGCCGTCGTCAAGGAAGAGCGGCTACATGGCTACGAGATCGGCCAAGTGATTTACTACTGTGGCTACAATGAAAAGCGCTACAACCTCCTGCACGGTGCGGAGGGTCAGGTGCTGAGCGTCGTGGAGCCTAACTCGGTGCATCCACCGGGCGGTGAGCGGCTCATATGCGCCTTTGGCCATCACACGACGGGCATCGTGTTCGACTTGAGCATGATCAGCCCCAAGCCCCCCCCGCCTCTCGCCGGCGGCTACCGAGCGGGTGAAGAGGTAATCTATCTCGGCCGCTCCACGCTTCGCGGTGACGGCCAACCCCTGCGTGGCATGAAGGGTGAGGTGATCGGTCCTGCACGTGGAGTGGGGCCCTGTGACAACATCGGCCACATGGTGACGGTACGCTTCCAAGAAGGCGACCGCGACCATCGCAATTGCTACGTGAGCTCAATTGGCCGGCGAATGGAGGCCGAGCTTCCCCCAGCGGGCTCACCTCTCAGGGATAGCATCGACCGGAGTGGCAGCCGAAAGTTTTGATGAGAACTCGTAGTTATTTACTGACTAGATTTTGCCGTTGGCCCATCGTGCACAATACTCGAACAGCAGCTCCTCCTCCTTCTCCGCCTCCTCCGAAAGCTCTGATTCACGGAAAAAGAGTCCGCGCGTTCACAGACAGACAGCCGCCCCGCCGTCGCGGACGTGCACGCCGGCGCCCCGGCCGCCCGCCTCCGATGAGCAGCAGCAGCTCGACCGAGATCATAGACCACGATGGCAACGATGTCATCACCAAAAAGGAAGTGCTCGATGTGAACCAGGATGGCCGTGTCTCGCACGATGAGTTAGCCGTGCTGGATATCGATAAGGATGGCAAGGTCGAGAAGAGCGAGCTGGTTGACCTGAACCAGGACGGGCGCGTGTCGTCCCGCGAGGAGCAGCTCCTCGATGTTGATGGCAACGGCGCCGTCTCGCGGCACGAGATCCTCCTCGCGCCCGTGCTCGACCGTGACCGGGATGGCAAGCTCACGTTGAATGATCTGGTGGGCAGCCACCGTCACACGCATCCCCCCCCACCTCCTCTGTCGCTGGTGTCGACACCGCTCTTGCCGAAACTAAGCAAGACGACCTGGAAGTACGGGTTCACCGACACAATCGAGGAGGCCATCGACGAGGCCGTGCTTTTGCTCGTGTGTCTCGTCGCGATCTACCAGGCCATCACGTGGGGAGTGCAGCGCCTGCGGCGGCGCGGGAGGAGGAGCAAGACATACCAGCCCGTCGCGAGCCACTCGACGCTTTTGCGCGCGACCAACGTCGACCTCGAAGAGAGCTCGCGTGCGGAGCGCCCGGAACGCCCGGAGCGCTCACGAGGGATCGGTAGCGTGTACATCGGCGGTGGTGCTGAGCTGGAGGAGCTGCCTCCAGTCGAGCTCATGAAGACGGCTGATTACCCCGCAGGCCTCGAGCTCGATGAGGTATGCGCGAGCGTCGATGAGGCGGATGGTAGTGGCCAGGTGCCGGCGCTCTCGGCGCCAGATGCGGCGACGGCGCTCGTGGACGACCAGGACGCATTCTCCCATCCGCGGCGTCGATGACGGCTCCACGCGGAAAACAAACGCGTTTCGGCCCCACAGCGCAGCTCAATATATAGATTTATCTCTAGTCCAGACATATCATTTCATTCCAAACATTCTCATAAACGAAGACAACGGGTCCTCGTCGTCGTTGGAGGCGAGAGCATTCGCCTCGCGCCACACAGCGGCTTTGTCACGCGGTAGTATCTCCGGCGCTAGAGGGATCGCCGGGGCTACCTGGGCCGTCATAGAGGACAGGCCGGGCAAGGGCACCTCGGCCGTCATGCAAGGCACGCCGGGCACGAGCACCAGACGGCCGCCGGGCCGCGCGGCGTCGGGTGCGTCCATGTGACGCGCACGCCAGGCGAAGAGGTCCTCGCCATTAGCGGTGCGGCGTCGAGGAGCATCTTCCCCATCAGCGGCGCGGCGTCGAGGTTTTGGGGGAGATTTTGGCGCAGCTGCGGTTGGCTCAATGGCCGTCTCCACCACGACCGGCGCCACCTTGGGCGCCGGGTTGGGGAGCATGTCCGCAGTGGCCGCCGCACCCGACGCGAAGCCGAGCGCGGGCGCAGAGAGCGCCAATCGCAGCTCCCGCACCTCGTCTCCGAGACGGCGCAGCTGGAGCTCGCGCACCTCGTCTGTGAGGCGGCGCAGCTGACGCTTAGTAGCGCCACCATGGGCACCGGCGGTGTTCCTGCTCGTCGCCGCACTGCGGCTGGTGACCGCATGACTCGGCTGCGACTCGTCGTCCGTTGTGTGGGCTTCGAACTCGTCAGCGCTCTGACACCCCGCCTCTTCGAGCTCCTGCAACCGATCCAGTTGGGCCGACGCGTCTGTGAGCCATTCTGGCGGTGGCCCTTGGCTGTCCGCGACGCTACACGTGCAGCCATCGACCTCGCTGCTGGCGGCGGTGCTGGCAATGGTGGGAGCCCTGTTGGGCAGACGTGCCATCGCGTCCATCAGCCACGATGGCGGCGGCCCTTCGCTGTCAGCGACGCTGTACGCGTCGCCATCCACCACGCTGCTTACTTCCTCGTCGGCTAAGGCTCTGGTCTCGAGCTCCAATGCGTCGGTCAGCCACGCGGGCGGCGGCCCTTGGCTGTCGCGGTCGCAGTACGCATCGCCATTGGCCTCGCTGCACGCCTCGCCGTTATTCGCGATGTATGCCTGGCTCTCCGCCTGGCTGCGTATGCGACCCAGGGCAGAAGATGTGCACATATCGTCATCGGCCACCGACGGCGGCGGCGATGGCGTCGTCACGTCGTCTTCCCCATCCTCGGTCACATTCGGGAGCGCCTCTGCGAAAGAAACCCGCGACTCTCGCGACTCGAGCGACGTCCGCGAGTGGACCCGCAGCGATGCCGGTACCGACGCCGGCTCCGATGCCTCCACATGGTCCGCGAGAAGCTTCTTCTCAAGCCACAACCGCTGCGTCTCCTTCGAGCCGTCGTCGCCCTCGGGCGCCGCCGCTCCGCGCATCGTCGAGGAGCAGCCGACCGCGGCCGCCGTCGTGAGCTCGCCTATCACCACGTGGACCTGACCGAGCGGCAGCTTCGCCTCGCTCTTCGTGCTCACATTTATGAGACGCTCCTCCACATCGAGGGCGTCGGCAATCTTCCGAGCAGCCTCCGCGTCGAGGGCGTCGACAATCTTCCGAGCAGTCACCGCGCTGAAGTGCTGCATGCACTGCGCAAACGCCGGCAGCTGATGAAGCAGCAGCAGATCGCTCAGCTCAAAGATCTCCTCGCACTCGAGTGTGGCCAGGACGTTAGGCAGGATACGCGTGTCCAGATTAGCACGCGTGGCCAGCCACTCCCGCAGCGTGTTGCACAGGGCAGGCCCCTCATTGGAAGGCCAATCGTCGTTCTCCGTTGTGGACGCGGGGGGCCCATCGTTGTCCTTTTTGGCACTGAAATTCGTGCGGCGTGTCCACGAGAATGTGCGGCGCTGCACTGTGGCAGGCGGCCGGATGGTCACACTCTCCGGGCCGATCGATGGCGGGTCGGATACACGAAGCGCGCCTCTACTTATTAGGTTCCACGAGAGGGTGCGACGCAGTAGAGAGGCTTTGCGTGGGCGCTGGCTGCCAAAGGAGAGTGAGCGTGCAACCGCAGCGGGCTTCGCCGCGGGAACGGGCCCATCGGCTGTGCCCTGCGCGGACGGGCCACTTTTGCGGCCGAAAACCCTGCTCATCGTGCACTATCCGTGTCGTGTACTTGTAAGGTGCCGCAAGAGGTCCGTATCAAATGTCGGCCAAATTTGGTTCGCGCCATTGCACAAACGAAAAGGAGTTGTAGAGAAACAGTCCGGCGGATGACCGGACCAGCGGTCAGTCAGTCATGGTCAGTCAGTTTCGTCGCGGTCACCCCGCGCTCACAACGTCTCAAAGGACCGGACGGCTCCGCTCCCCACCTCTGTCGGTCAACACAAGTACTGAGTATACTCGATTTCGCTCCAGTTTAAGGTCGGTCTCTCCCAGCACACACCGGTGACCTGAGCAATCGCTATTGGTATCCTTTTTCAAGCTTAACTGCGCTCAGAAAAAAAGTCACCTCACCGCCCGGCGCTGCTCGCCATCTCATCTCGCTTGCGCTTCGAGCGCAGCTGCTGCTCCCAATCCGAGGACCACGCGAAATAGCCACAGTTGGCGTCCGGGTTGGTACGTGGACCCTCGGCGCGCACGCACGAGTAGAAGCTGCGTCCCTGGTTGGCGCCCACCTTGCGCACTGTCTGCTTCTTGCACGGCTCGCCATGCTTGCACAGTGGGATCTTTGCCTCCTGACGCGAAAAGAGCGCTTGCCAGCCTGCCGCCGACGCAGATGGCACGGCGGCCGCGGCGGCGGCCGCCAATGCGGAAGGCGCCGCCGCCTGCATCGCCGCTGTGGTAGCCGTGACGAGCGGTGTGGCTGCCCGCGATGCGCCGCCGTCGCTAGCGCCCCAGCCACAGCCTGCACCACTGCCACCTCCAAGCACACCGCCGCCACCGCCATTTCCAACAACGCCGCCTTCGTTTTCGCCGCTGCCCGCTGCAGCCGATGCGCGCAGGAAGCCGCCCAGCTGCCCCTGCTTGAAGCGGGACGTCGGTGCACTCGGCGCGTATGCGCTGACGGCTGCCCTGGAGGGCGGCGGCGGCGGCGGCGGCGGCGGCGGCGGCGGCGGCGGCGCGGGCGCGGGCGCGGGCGCGGGCGCGGGCGCGGGCGGCGCGGGCGCGGACGCCGTAATCGCTGACGATGAGGCGTATGACGACGAGAAGGACGAGGAGGACACGGTCGGTGTGCCCTTGAAGAAGCCTGCTAATGTGGACTGCCCGCCGAGCCGGACGCTGCTCGCGAGCGGCGGCGGGCGCGGAGCGAAGGCCGGCAGCGACACGCCGTCGATCGTGAGCCACAGCGGCTGATGATCACTTCCTTGCAGCTCGGTGTCTATGCCGCAGGCGAGTAGTCTAACGGGAGGCACACGAGAGGGAGGCACACGAGAGGGAGGCACACGAGAAGGAGGCACACGAGAAGGAGGCACACGAGAAGGAGGCACACGGCCGCCGCCGTTGCCGTCGTCATGACCCTCGCCGTTGCCGTTGCCGTTGTCGTCACCGCCGTCGTCTCGGCCGGGGCCATCATCGCCCTCATCATCGTCGCCCTCATCATCGTCGCCCTCATCATCATCGCCGTCGCCGTCACGGATCTCATCGGTACGCGCGCGGCCAGCGCTACTCGCAGCGCCCCCGGCGCCCCCCCCGCCATCACGGGCGCACGCGGCGATGCCTCCTGTCCACGCGGGGCCCGACAGCGCGCCGGAGGGCAGCAGTGGCGGCGGTACGAGCAGCGCGAGGTCGATGCGTGATCCAAAGTTGAACGAGTCGGCACCTGCCGCCACGTGGAAGCAAGTGTACGCCTCGCGCGCCGTCGGGTGGAGCGCTCGGAAGGCGTCGACGAAACAGGGCGCGCCCTGCTCGAGCGCCGCGGCCGAGGGTTTCGTGAGCGCGCGCAGCCACTCTCGCGACCACGAGCGTGGTGACGGGGCGGCTGATCCATGCTCAAGCTCACGCGCGCTGTCGATGGGTGCGGGCGTGATGTTGAAGTCGCCGATGCATAGCACGCGCAGCCCCTGGTACAGGAAGTCTTTGCACCGTCGCTCCAGCGCGACGAGGAACGCAGCCTTGAACTGAGCGCGCTTCTCCGCCTGCACTGGGTCGTCCGAGGTTACTGCAGGCACGTACACGTTGACGATGGCCAGATCGCCGATGACCGTGACGACGCAGCGACCCTCGCCGTCAAGGCCCTCGCGGTCCGCAGTAGGCCCCAAACTCACAAGGGCGCCCGTGACCCCCTCCTCCGCACGGTGCGCGAGGCAGCGACTGCGCACAAAGGTGGCCACGCCAGCATAACGGCCATAGGATGTTGAGGGTGTTTGTGTGCGACAGAGGCTAAAGTACGAATCGTAACCCTCGGCGAGCGCAATCGCGCGCTCAGGAGCTCCAAGCTGTTTCACCTTGACCTCCTGGAGGCACACGACGTCTGCGTCGAGAGCGCGCAGCATGCCTGCAAGCGAGCCAAAGCCGAGCCGTCTCGTGATTCCATGCGTGTCGGCGGCACCGCTTTCGTCAGAAGAGCTGCACATACGCTCGAGCCCGCGCAGGCCGATGTTCCATGAGGTGATTTTCAGACGTGACGCGTCAGACGGTGGGTGCGATGAGTCCGACACGCAGTGCATCGAAGCGCTCGAAGAGCCGGCCCCAGCGCTCGGACCTCGGCGGGCCGCCGATGCCATTTTGCGCTCGGCGGCGCTGCCCGAGGCGGCGCGCCACGATCTACCGAAGGTTTCAAGTTCAGTAATATGAACCGTGCATCTGTGAATGTGCTGCTTACGTGCTGTGTGTACCGGGTATTCATACCCGGTAATGAAGGTTGCCTTTCCGGCTCGATTCTCTTTTTTGGCATGCCGCTTCTCTGTTCGTGTAAGCGGCCTCTATTCAAGGGCCTCCCTGCCCCTTGCTCTCTTGCGCCCCTGTCGCGTACTGTTCAGTACATGGTAGCTGCTAGGGCCGCGGTCATCGGAACCCTCGACCATCAATGTTGCTGACCGATATCCCTTCACTCGTCGTGCTTAATCTTGATATGTGCCGAGATGCACGAGCTGTATGACATGCCTTCAGCCGACAGCGTCACTCGTGGAGACCACCTCAATGCGTGGCGAAGGCGTCACTGGCGTGTACAGCGGCAATCGCGTCATTCGTATGTTTCCAGGTGCGCTGATCGCGCTGCTGGAGGTGCACGATGGCGTTCATGGTTGCTGTGGCTTCGTCTGCCGACACACCACGATAGCGGAGCAGAGTGACGTGCGGCGATGAAAATCATCTTTGATGTGCTTCACAGAGGACTACCCGGACGGCCGCAACTTCAAATCGGGCGACAGCCGCCTCTCTCATCTGACAGGATACGACGAGATGCTCTTCTTTGATGATAGCATGTCTCGAAGGAGCGTGCCTGCCCGGGTGTCACCCAGCGCACCCCACGGGGATGATGGAGGTTGAGTGGCGGAGCAGTCTCCGAAAATTTGCAGAGGCCGTAAGGTGCGGGTGCACAGAGCGTCTACCAGGATCCAGGTAGAGGCACCCTAGAGAGGTAGAGGCGTATGCGCCGTATCAAAGTGAGGTCGCTTAAGGTCGTTAGGAACTTACGCAAGCGGCGCGACGCCACGTAGACGACTACGGGGGGGGGGGGGGGGGTAGCACAGAGCTCCTACACACGATTACATGTCGAGCCACCTTGCGAGCACCGCGGTCTCTTGTTCGCGGGCGATGACGACCGAGGGCGGGTCGGCTGGGTCGGGTGCACGCAGGTCAAGGTGGTGCGCGCCCTTGGCAATGTGTAGCACCACTGGCCGGTCGGGATCGTCGTCGTGCGCCTGCACGTCGTCGTCAACACCGCCGTAGCCCCACGGGTCCAGATCGCCGTTACTAAAGATGATGCGGCTGCCTCCGCTGGCGCGCGTCCAGTTTTGGCCCCAGACGGCCTGCTGCCGCGCCGCATCGGGCACCTGCACACCAAACTCAGCGGCGCAAAAGGAGCGCAGCGCATCGAGCCCGGCGGCTGCGCAGTTGGCACTGAAGCCGTCGGCGCCACAGCGAAGGAACATACGGCTCGAGTCGCGAACCTCAAAGGCCATTACGAGGTCCGTGCATCGCTGGAAGGTCCACGCGCCTGGCAGGAAGCCGGGCGTGTATGCGGAGAACGCGCCGCGCAGAGCGATGCAGCCGCCGGCCGGAAGGTAACGCCACGTGAGCGCATCGCGCAGCGGCAGCCAGCCATCCGCTGCTGGAGTCGGAGTCGGAGGCTCACTGTTGGCCACGCCCGATGCTTGGGGCGTGGGTCGGTGGGCGGCAGTGGCGCGCGTCTTCGAGCAAGCATAGGCCGCGGGGTTGGCGGGCATGTCGCCCACTGGGTACGGGTAATTCGCAAAGGCAAGGTCGCTCAGCTGCTGCTGCAGAAATCCTACGAGCGCTTCGAGGCTAGTGGCGTTGTGGATGCGGCTGCTGGAGCACAGGCCAAAGTCATCACCGAGCCGCTCCCACGCGTCCGCTGGGGCCGCCCAGAGCGCACGGAATGCGGCTCCGAGCGTCTCGCTGCATGGGTACGCGCTCTCAGTGATGGCATAAAAGTCTGCGGCACGCTGTTTCTCCATAAGTGTCGACGCGAAGCCAACGACTGGCGCAGAGCTGGCGAGGGCGGCACTGACCAAATCGGGGTGCCGCTTGCGCAGCCACGCCGTAAGCATACCGCCATATGAGCCGCCCACGGCCACAACCTTGGTGGCATTGACCTGGCGTCTCAGCGTCCACAAGGCAACAGCAAAGTCTTCCACCACCTGCGCCGACGAGAGGAAGGCATATTCGTGTTCGCCAGCAATTGGCACTGGCAACGACTTCCCATAGTAGCGCTCTTCTATGAAAATTACGGCGCCGCCGAAGCGTCTTGCGAGCACCCAGAGGAAGCCACAGTTTGCGGCAAACCCTTCGATGTCGGCCTCATTTCCGGTGTATGTGATCAGCGGCCCGTCTCGTGTGAGGTAGGATGTGTCCATCAGGTACCGCAACGAGAGTGTTCGGCCGTTCCATGGCGCCGCGTGGTCGAGAGGTACTGGCAGATAATGCTCGGTGAGGTTGCGCGGAAGAGCTGCACACGCCAGCACAGCAAGCGCGAAAGCTGTCATCACGATTCATTTCATGACAGCAAGGCAAAGTTTCCACACTGCTTCACAAATGAATGTGAACGTTAACACGACAGGCGCGAGAATGTGTGTCTGTGCGACTTCTCACACACGCGCGAAGGTGTGTGTATTCTGAGCGGGCAGTAACAGTGCCGTAGCAGGTAGCACCGGTTGTCGCGTCTGTCGTGTTAACTTAACGTTTACACGCAACATTGAACTTGAATCGAATCACACATCGCCCTACGTTGTATCCAAATCTCTCACTAACGCCGCCTTCTAGACGTATACATTTTTTCCGGTGTTCAGGGTTCGGGGTTCGATTCAGTGCGGACTCGCTGTGGGGAATGGCTGAGGGAGGCGCACTTCAGCGGGCTCGGCTTGCTCTGCACTCTGTCGACGCGTACCGCACAGACCCATGGAGTCGGACAACAGCGAGGATGAAGCGCTCGAGATGGAGCGCATGAGGCGTGAGCTACGCGATGATGCGCGGAAGAAGGTCTTCCGTCAGCACCTCACCATGCGGATCGACCTCGCGGCCAGGGAGTGTGCAGAGCAGCGCAAGGCATACCTCGCCAGTGCCGAGGACCTGCTCATGACCGCCCATGGCATGGGTCTCTTCGAACTGGTCGCATGGAACCGGCTCGCCACCGAGTACAAGCGGCACGGCATGTTGACGCAGGTGCTTCACATCCTCCGGCGAGTGCAGGCTCTCGGCGAGCCAGGGTGCCCCGACGTCATCACATTCAACATCGCCATCGACGCGCTGGGCAAGGCCCAGCAGTTCCACCTGGCGACCGAGTGCTTTCAGGAGATGCAGGCTGCCGAGGTGAAGCCCACGATCAACACGTTCACCTCGCTCATTGACGCTGCCGGCAAGGTGTGCGACATCCCAGCAGCGCTCGGCCTTCTTCAGCTCGCGATGGACTCGCACGTGCACCCGAACGTGTGCACATTCACGTCGCTGATCACGGCGTGCATGAACGCAACCGACTTTGACGCGGGCCTCGTCGTGCTCAGGCACATGCACAGCTACGTGCACGGGCCCTCTCGGGAGGACCCCAGCGAGTACTTTGTACCGTACAACGCCTTCCTCATCCGCGCGGGCCGAACGGGCGACGTGGACAAGATGAGCGCGGTGCTGGATGAGATGATCAAGATCGCGAGGCTCTCGCCACCCGTCTCGACCTTCGTCTTCGCCGTCGAGAGCTGCAACGTTGTGGGCCGGCACGACCTCGCGTGGCTGGCGTTTGAGCAAATGCTTCTCGTGTGGGGTCCGGAGACAGTCGACACAGCGCCCACGCTGCTCGACGCCATGGCGCATACGGCGCTTCGCTCGGATCGAGTGGTGCATGCCCTCGGGTATATGAAGCGGCTCGTCGCGCTCGGGCTCGTCCCGACGGAGGCCCTCATATTTGAGCTGCTCACCGCGGGCGCACGACTCAACTTGATCGATCCCAAACTGCCGCCGTACGCCCTCGGGCTGCTTGAGCAGTTGCTAGGGCGTGGCGAGCTGCCCGATGCGCTCACGCTCGATCTGCTCGTGGATACGGCTGCGCGCTGTCACGGACTCGAGACTGCGTTGGCGCTGCTCGAGCGCATGCAGCAGCACGGCCTTGCCCCTTCGATTGACTCGATCACGCGCGTGCTCGAACTCCTCTACCCCGCCCTCGACCGGCACCGAGTCCCACTCAGCCGCCCGGCCTCGGCGGCTGGCGAGCCGCACTCGCATGTGGCCATGGGCATGGTGGCAGCCGCCATTCGCGCGCGCCCTGACCGGCACGCTCTCGCATGCATCGTCTTCGGGCACATCGTGAAGGCACAGCGCTCGCCGACGGCGCGGACCTTTGCGGCCTTGATCCGCGTCTGCGGCGGCACTGGCCTGCTCGGTTTCCTACGCGCCCAGCAGTACTACCTGACGCTCTCCGACATGACGAGCACGCTGCTGGACGCCTGTGCAGCCACACTCGCCACGCGCTGCGCCGCAGACATCGCCGCATGCCTCGCGAGCCAGCATCTCGCCCCTAGCATCCGTTCGGCTCACGCGGTGCTCGATGCATGCATCTTAGCAGGTGACCTGCAAGCCTTTCAGCAGGTGCGGGCGCACTTTGTAGAATGTGGGCTGCCACTCGAGGAGATACTCTCGGTCGACTTCACGCCTATCCCGTCCGCGGCGCGCTCGCGCCTCCCCGCGCCGCCCTCGATCTCCGTACCTTCGGTAGTATCGGCGCTGTCCATGTCGGAACCTTCGACGCGTTCGTTGTCGGTCGCGCCATCAGCGGCTGCGCCCTTACCTCCCGGGCCGCTTCCGATGGCCGTTCCTCAGCTGCAGGGTCCAATGCCGTTCGAGATGCTGACCCACCCACCCGGGCTGCTGCCACTTCTCGGGGCTTCACCGCAATCGCCTCGGTATCTGCCCTCGATGCTGGCCATGCCGCCACGGCTGCTGCCGCCGCCAGGCCACTTGCTGAAGGTCCAGCCGCCGCCGCCGTTGCAGCCGGGGCCGCTGCGGCCGGTGTCGCCGGGCCTGCCACCGCCGGGGCGCTCTCCGACGGAAGTGCTGGCTCCGCAACCATCGGACAGGCCACATCGGGCTGGGTACCACCGTCGCAACACGTCTTCAGGGGTCTCGACGGTTGCCACGGCAGCGACGGCGCACAAGCACACGACGGCTGTTACGGCCGCAAGTCTTGCGCTCGCAGAGTGCGCGGCAGCCGCCGAAATGGTGGCCGATCCGACGACGCCGCGGCGCACCGCAGCTACAGCCCTCGTCGCGTCCGATGTGACCGAGGGCTCCGCAGCGGCGGCGATCTCCGGAGGCACGGCAGCCTCAGGGGCCAAGGCACCGCCGCCGTCGGCCATCGACGCATCGCCCGCGTCTCTGAGCTCAATGAGCTCGCCCGACTCAACGATGTCACCCATGGCGGCGACGCCAATGCCACCCATCGCATCGGAAGGCACCCCCTCCCCCTCGCCACTGCCTGGATGGGCATTGATCTCTATCCATACGTCGGAGCTGGCGCTCGCGTTTGCTCCGGCACCCGCGGCCGTCGCCGCCCCCACCGCCGCAGTCGCGCACACCGTCGCTGCCCTTGCCCTTACATCTTCGGCTGGAGAGGGCGACGAAGCCGAGCTTGCACCAAGCGTGCTGGCCCTCTTCCAATCTGCCGCGACGCTCTCGCCGCCGCCTACGTACTCGCCTCTCGGACCCTCACCACGGGGGACGCCACCATCGCTCATGCTCGCTCCCGCTGGCACCATGCTGCATGTGCCGCACGCCTCGACTCCTGCCCCCACCATGCACGAGGCCGAGGCCGAGGTCGACGGCACCGAGTGCTGAACTGCCCGTGCGACATGTTGCTCAGAGACGGGCCTGTACGGGAGGAGTCATGCAGGGCGCGCTGTGAGTCACTCTGCCTGCCACCGGACTGGGAGGGCCGCCGTGGCTGACCCGTAGCGGGAGCTGATCCATGCAGGCGGTGGTGGGGAGCAGCACGGGGCAAGTACCGTGCGTTAAGTGGACACGGGGGTTGGGGCAGATGGTTTTCGATGGGCTCGGCAGCTGCGGTGGATGGGCGGCATACGTCGTTTATGGCATGTGGCATTCTGCTTTCGGGACGTATCGCCGCGAGCGATCATGTGCTCTGTGCGGTGCGGACCACGTGGTGTCTGGTTATCTGGCGCGACATTGTTGACACGATGGCGACCGGGGCGGCGAATTTGCGCTCTGGCGGTACTAATAATTATACTAACCGTGGAGTTACAAAGTGTATCGGGTACTACGTCGCATCTTGCAGTAGGCACGCAGTACTAACAAAGCTGTAGCTGCGCCGGAAGCGTGCCTTCCATTGGCTCCTTGCCGCGTGTGGGCGTCGCCGTCGGCAGCTCAGCCACGACGGCCGCGAGCGCGTCGCTCGTGGCGCCGACGACGAAGTGATGCTTGCCGAGCTCAGCGGCGGTGGGCCGGTCGGTGGGTTGCTTGATGAGCGCCGCCGCCACAAAGGCGCGAAAGGCAGGCGAGGCGTCCGTCGTGGGCGCGAGCTCGGGCGGCGGCGCGTTGGCGATGTGCACCATGACCTGGAAGATGGAGCGCTTCTGTGCGTGCGGCGGCTGCTTCTCGGCGAGCTCGATGGCCGTGACGCCGAGCGACCACACGTCGACGCGGCAGTCATACTCGGTCTCTTCGCCGTCGCCATTCTGGCCGGTGAACGCTTCGGGCGCCATCCAATGCGGGGTGCCGATCATTGTGCCGCGGCGCGACATCGTGCGCTGCAGCTGCGCCGCGACGCCGAGATCAGCGAGCTTGACTACGGCGTCGCGCATCACGAGCACATTGGCGGCCTTGATATCGCGATGGATGGCCCGAGCGATGGTGTGCATGTAGTGAAGCCCTGCCAGCACGCCCGCGCACACCCACCCGATAGCGGCCTCGGGCAGCGGCGCGGCGCGCTTGCGCATCACGTCGAGCGTCGAACCGAACTCGGCCATCTCCATGACGACCCACAGGGTGGGCGCGCCGTGCATCGAGCGGTGGAACGCGTCGCGGTACGCTACGATATTCGGGTGCATGCACCGCTTCATGAGGTCGATCTCGTGCTGGATGTGCGACGCTGTCTCCTGGTTGAGGGCGAGCACCTTGACGGCGACCATCTCCTCCTCCTGCGCCGGCTCCGCGCCCGCATCATGTCGTGCCATCGTCCGCTTGCCTCGGAAGACGGCGCCATAGGTTCCCTGTCCAATGAGCTCGAGGAGCGTGGTCGACTCGCCGTCGCTGGGAGAGCTCTCGCCGAAGCCTGCGACGACCGCGGCCGCCTCAGAGACCGCTCGCCATCCCGTGTGCAGAGGGCCCTCACCTTCATGCAAAAGCCGCTGCCCGTCGAGGTCGCGGCGCAAAGTAGGCGATGGCGCAGCCTGCGTCGAGGCCGCCTGCTCCACAACTCCCCAGGTCGACGCACCGAACGCTGAAGGCGGCGCGGACATCGTCGACGCAGGCGCCGGGCGGCTCATCGGTGCGGGCATCGTCGACGCGGGCGCCGGGCGGCTCATCGGTGGCTCTGTTGCGGCGAGAGAGGAGGGCGGCGAAGGTGAGGAATACTCTCGCCGACCCCCATTTGCCGCGGCGCTCGTAGTGCCGAGCGTGCCGAGCAGGTTGCCTTGGAGCGCCTCGTGCTTCGATGCCGACCCATCGGTCACCACCCCGAGGTGCACGGGCAGAGGCGACGGCGACGGCTGGACGGGCGGCTTGGCTCGCGGCTTGGAGGGCGGCTTGGCGGGGGGCGTGGCGGGCGGCGGCGGCCGTGGCGAGAGCTCCCGAGCGAGCGTGGGTACGATCATCGGCGGTGGCGGCTGCGTTTGCGGGCGGCGCAGCGGCAGCGGCGGCGGCTTGAAGCCCCGATCTTCCATCTCGCCAAACAACCGCCGTTGGGTCTCGAGCCACTCCTCGCGTAGTCGAGCAGCGCCGGTCGCCGCGCGGTGCGGCACGTCGCTGCTCACGGCGGCCGCGGGCGAGTCGAACCGGTCTATAAGGAAAAAGTAGACGGCGCGCGCCTGCTGCTCGCTCATGCGCCGGTCGAGGTTATGGCGGAGCAGGTCGTGGATAGGAAGCGTGAGGAGCTCCTCCCTTCCAAGAGGCAGCAGCTTGAGGATGGGATACTTGAGCAGCTCGGCCGCGAGCTCCCTGCTGCAGCCGGCGGCGACAAGCTCATCGAGCGAGGCGAGCGGGTGCAGCGCTGCAGCGGGAAGGCGCTTACGCTCCGCCCAATAGCACGCGCGAGAGGACATCTCGTGCATGCGCCTCTGCTGCGCCTCGCGCTCGCGATGCCGCCGGCGCACGCCCGGATGGCACTGGTAGCGCATGAGCATCTCGCTGAATGCATGCTCATGGGTCGGATCGTCAACGGCCGATGCCATCGCCTTGCGCAGCAGCTCTTCCATTCGGATCGTCGAGAGGTAGCTCGGTGGGCGTGGTGGCGCGCGGTGCGCCGACGGCAGCGTCGGCGCGTCTGCGGGTGGCGTGCAAGCGGGTGCAACGACAGTGGGCGTAACGACAGCGGTGGCAGCAGCGGTGGCGGCGGTGGTGGCGGCGACAGCCGCATCCGTATCGGTAGCGGCGGCGGGCGCGGCGGGCCGGCCGAGCTTCCAAGGACTGATGACGTTTCTCACCGTGGACACAACGGCGGGCGTGGCGGCGGCCGGCACCGGCGGCGCGCTCACACAGCCGAGCGCCGCCTCGAGCGCTGCTGGCGCCCCGCTCAAACTCAGAGTCTGTTGGCGCACGTGCTGATACTCGAGGCACAGCCAGGTCGGAAGCGTGGCGGGAAGCGTGGCGGAGGTAGCCGCTGGCGCGGCACCTTGCAGGTGAGAAGCTGATGGGAGCGTCGAGGCCGAGAAGAGCACTTCCTCGGGGCCAACTGCCGCCACCTCCGCCTCAGTGTCGCTCTCGCCGCTCCCGCCGCCCAGTGCGTTCGTCGCATCGGCCCTGTCGACCGACGCGTCGGCCTCCCCCTCCTCCTGATCGCCCATGAGCCGCCGGCGCACCGTCTCGTTCGATGTGATGGGCGGTTGGCGCAGCGGCGAGGACGGCTCCGACGACGGCGGCGACGGTTGTGAGAGCTGCGGCGAGGCCAACGGAGACGACGTGTCGTGCGCATGCGTCGCCCCCACCGCTGCTTGCAGGAGCAGCGCCGCGTGCTGCTGCTGCTCGAGCTCCTGCTGCCGCCGCAGCTGCTCCTGCTGCTGCTTCTGCTGGAAGATCGCCCATGAGATTGTCCAACTCTTGAGCGCATTGATACCCAGCGCCGGCGAAGATGATTCGATGTCGTCCGGCGTGGCCACCGGCGTCCCGAGAGCAAAAGGCAGTTCGAAGCCCACGGGCGGCGCGCGAGCTTGCACATCGAACGCACCTCCGGCTGCGACATCGCTGTCTGCGACGTTGCTGACAGCGGCGCTGGCGGCGTGTCTGGCGGCGGGTCTTGCGGCGGCGCTGGCGATGGGCGCCTTGCCAGCGACGTCGGTGCCAGTGCCGCCATCCGCGTCCCATTCACAGGCGTCCCAGACCTCGCGGAGCACTGTGAATACGAGCTCAGTGGCCTCAGGGCAGCGCGCGAGCGCCCGCCCGAGCAGGCGTCCCTTGAGCCGCCGCCCATTGACCGCATCGATCACGTCACCTGCGTGGAGCTGCTGGTCGATGTCCGCGGCTGAGCCCGGAACGATGCGCACGATGCAGTTGGCCTCATCGACCTCGATGCCGATGCCTTGCTCACCGCGGCGCACGGTCACATCGAGGCGTTGCTGGCGCACCACCGCGCCGCGCATGATGCCCTCGACGCCCGGATGCCACGTCACCGTGCCAGAGCGAACGCCGCCGCCAGCGCCGCCGCCAGCGCCGCCGCCAGCGCCGCCGCCGCCAGCACCGCCGCCAGCGCCGCCGCCAGCGCCGCCGCCAGTGCCGCCGGTGCCGCCGCCAGCTCCGGTCGCGCGGCCGCCGCCGCCACTGGCGCCTCCAAGGCTGCTCTTGGGCACGTCGAGCGGGGGCGCGCCCGTGAGCGCGTGCAGCTCGACATGGACGGCGGAGATCACATGCGACCAGGGCACCAAGCCCGAGGGCTCGAGCGCCGAAAGCGACGCGCCGCGCGCGCGCTTGCGGCAGCGCACCCAACCCGCAGGCGTCGGCCTTCCGGCATCCTCAACGATGTCGACAAAATCGTGCTGCACGAGCGACATCTCGTCGGCATCGATGGCAGCAAAGTCACATACTGCGAAGGCGAGGCGGCATGCCAGCGCCGACATGTCGGCGGGCAGGACGGTGGGATCAGTGGTGGCCTTGGCAGCTGCAGCCTTGGTGCTCAGCTGCGGCTGAGCTGCCCACCGGGCCAGGTCTCGCTGGGCAACGGCGTCGGCTGCCTTGCGCAGCTCAACAGCTAGCTTGGGCGACCGCGGCTTTGGTGGTGGTGGCGGCGGCCCCGGGACCGTGAAGGCCACGCGCGGGCTGGCCAGGCTGTCTAATTCAAAGCTCTCGACAATGCATGGCTGTCCCGGCATCCGCAGTGGGCGCGGACTGCCGGCATCTGCTGAACCGCGGGCCTTATTCTTGGTCGAGCACGACTGACCCATCGAGCTTACCTCGTGTCCTGGCCCTCTCAGCCTCCCAGCAATTACTTACCTCGACGGCAGCAGGCCTTCGTCCAGTCGTTCAGGATGGTGGGAAATGAGAGAGTCGCGAAAAAATAGAAACACGTGACGCGCTGTCGCGGTCGCTGTTTAGTGTGAGGGTGGTGAGAGAGAAAAACACGTGAAGAGAGAAAAGCACTCTGCGCCCCGGCGGTTCCCTTGTGTGTGTGGCCTGTGGTGATACCGTCGACCACTCGGCCGCCGATCGATCGGCAGGAAAGAGATTACATGTACTGTCACGTGTCACTCGCCGAAAAATGCACGTGATTCTTGTCGGAGCTGCGTGTTGGAGCAATGTTGGGGCTTTGGTTGCCTCCTTGGTCACCTCCTGTGGATCCGGGACTGGAGCTGGCAGCGGCCGCGGTAAAGTGTTGCTCGTGTGCTCTGCTACATGTAGTGATTCTCATGGCCCGCAAGAAGTCGTCCGAGGGCGGCGAAGTTAACGGCGAAGAGGGAAAGCGATGGCTGTCTCTCGTGTCGACGACGTTCATATAGGCCACCATCGCTTCTCTCTTGATCGCGCTCGCCGCCTCCTCGCTTCTGCGCTTCTCCATCATCGTCGGACTGCTCCGCGGCGCGCGCGCCTTGAGCGCGCTATCCACCTCGCTCACAATCACGTGATTAGGGAAGACGCTCGCCGCAGAGATCGTCGGTTTCGTCACCGTGCTCGTGACTGTCGGTTTTGTCACCGTGCTCGTGACTTCGATCGGGATCACCGCGGACGCCGCCGCCATCCGGTCAGCCCCACGGATCGCATCCTCGCGATTGAGCTCGTCGATGTACAGCGAACTCGTCGTCGCAAATCGGTGGATGTAATCATCGAGAGCGGGGCGCCGAGCTGCCGACGAGGAGGAGGGAGAGCTCGTTTTGTAAGACGTCGGCTGCGGTGACGAAGTGGCCAACGAAGAGGTGGAGGCCTGGGTGGAGGCGGTGCTCCTGGCTGGGCTCCTGGTGGTCATCGCGGTGGTGCCGGGGGTAATCTTCGCGCTGGCGGATGGGCTCGGCTGGACGCACGCCTTCTGAAGGGAGCTTGACGAGAGCTCATTGCAGAGCTCATCCGCTGCGGAGCAAAAGAGGGAAGCCATCTGCGACCGTTGCGAGAGACCGATGTCCACCGTTGCGGGCTGCTGCACGCTCGCAACCCTCGTGCCGGTCGATGTGCTGGCGTCCCATCTGAGCAGGCCCGACTCTTTGAGCGTCTCGCGCCAGGCAGCGCGGCACGCTGCCATCGCCTTCTCCTCGGCAGCCTCGAGTGCCATTTCCACGCCACGCGCTTGCACAGCGATGACACATGCCTCGACCTCGCGCATCTTCTGCAGGATTGCGAGACGCATTGCATCCACGGAGACCGTCACAGTGGCGGGCGGTGGAGCTTTCGGGCTTGGCATGACTTGAGCTCCAAGCTCGCGGGCATGGCTGGCTGCAAGACTTGCGGCAAGGATCTCGTCAAAGCTGTCCGACTTGATTTCCCAACCGGGATGCTCAAACAACCACGTGCCCAGCTCTCGCCTCCGCGGCGCGCGATCGCCCCAGAGCAACTCGCCCGTGGTTGAGTTCTCGACGACAACGTGCTCGTCTAGGCATGCCATGAGAACTCTGCGTCCCGTCGGCGTGCCGTGAGCCCTCTGGTACTCCATCCCATCCATTTACTCTTGAACGAAATCGATGCATGAATACGGAAATACGAAAAACGGACATGCATGTAACCTTTGAGCGACACCGACTCAATTATGGGCTGCGGACAGAATTGGGCTCGCCCCCGCGCGCCGTCCCGCGGGCGACTCAGCGCCGTCCCGGTTTGTGTGAGCGGTGATCTGCTAACACGTGGCTTTGGCGAGATTGCCGTCTTCTTTGACTTCTTTCATGGCGACCGATGGAGTTGCGCCTGATCCGACCTTGGCAGCCGACAACGCTGCGGCCGCAGCTGCCGCATCCGATATCGTTGCTGAGTCCACATCTGGTGCCGAAGCCAACGTTGCCACTGCTGCTGCTGATTCCACATCTGGCGCCGAAGCCAGCGTTGCCACTACTGCCGCCGCCGCCGCTGGCATCCCGTCCACACCGGTGCCCAGCATGCCAGCAGTTCCTATCATGCCAACAGTACCGAGCATCCCAGCACCACCTTCCTCCGCAGCCTACGATCCGACGCTGCTGCTCACGGTGATCTTGTCGCTACTCATCCCCGTGCTCTACCTCTTCCGCAGCAGCAAGAAGAGCAGCTCTCGCAAGCTCGTGATCTTTGGGCCGGTCGGCGGCGGCAAGTCTGCCATCTACCACCGCTTACGCTTCGGGCGGGTCGTGCCGACGGTCTCGTCAATGACCGTGACGAGTGCGACCTTTGTGCCCAACGGCCTGGAGGGAAAGCCGATGCACATCGTTGACGTGCCCGGCAGCGGTCGGCTTCGCGCGCAGCTGCTCGAGCAAGTGAGCGACGCGTCGGCTCTGCTGTGCGTGCTCGACGGCACGCAGCTCAGCGCGCAGGCGCGCGAGGCGGCAGGCATCCTCTTCGAGGTTCTATCGCATGAACCCGTCGCACGGCGCAAGCTGCCCCTGCTCGTCGCGGTGAACAAGGTCGACTCGCCTGGCGCCGCCACGCCGACCGCTGCGCGCAAGGCGATCGAACAGGAGGTGCAGCGCGTGCGCCTCGCGCGCACTACCCTGAGCGACACCTCCGGCCGCGACAAGAAGTTAAGTGGCATCGCAGAGGATGATGGGCGGCCCTTTTCATTTGACCATCTCGAGACTAACACCGTCGTTTTCGCCGCCATCTCGGCCACCAAGCCCGAGCTCAGCGCCGTGCACAGTCTGCTCAAGAGGCTGGGCTAAAGGAGACGTGCCGCGCCTCATCGTGAGCGCACAGTGGCTGGCGAGTGGGATGAGGTGCGCCGGGTCCCCTTAGATCGCCGCATGAAGGCTCATCCGGCATTGCCCTTTGCCGTGTGCGCGTGGTAGATCGTGTCGTGAACTGTGTATGTGTGCGGCCCGTTGCCGCTCCGCCCCGCCCCGGTGAGCAGGGACCAGGGTGCAGGGGAACAATGAAGCTCTTGCTATTCCGCGGCTACGGCTATACGAGTTCGTTACCCTCACGCCCTCATCCAACATTATATCATTTTGCGGATGCGGCGTCACCTCCTGACGATCGGGTCGCTTCCGTCGAGCGCCGCATTGAAATCAGCAGCTGCAGCCAGCACCATGTGCGGGCTGCCACTCTGATTGGGCGTGACGACGAGCGCTGCTAGAGGCTTGCCATCCGCACTAGTCGGCTCCGGATCCACGCCCAGGAAGCTCTCGGAAATGTAGCTGCACTTCGGCCAAACGAGCCAACCGCGAACCGCCGCGATCGCAAATGCCGCGCGTGCCAACTGGGCACCGATGCCTCGTCCGCGATGAGCCCGCGGTACATATGTCTCAAAGATGCACATGACGATCGCCACTTTGGGCTCGTTATCACTCTGCGGTAAACCTCCATGCAGTTCTGCAAGAATGTTGAGGATGATCTCGTAATCGAGATGCGCACCGTCGACTTCGTCGAGCAGCAGGCTTCCTGAAATGGCCAAACGTGACGGCACACAGCCTCGATATCTATGCATGCGCCCAGTTGAACCGCGCAACTCGAACGGTGGTGCTGGGTTGCCCATCCTGAATTCATGTTGCACGCCGGCCAGCTCTGGCTGCTGCGCCTCAATAGCAGCCAAAGCATCTGCGACACCATCGATTGATGGCACGTCCGCTCGTCGACGCTTTCGGGACGGTCGGTTCAACACCGCGTCTGGGACGAAATGTCGCATAAATATGATCACGCGCGTGAATTCCCCTTCTGAATGAAACGAGCGTTGTGAACGTGAGCGTCGACCCCGCGCGACAAATTACGGATTCTGATGAAGCACCGCGTGGAATTTGCGGACTGCACGGCCATGTTGGCCGCGCGTAAGCTCCGAGTGCCGCTGCTTCGGCACCAGGCGCCTGTTCTCCGGCAAGCCCGTCTCTCGCTTGTCGTGTCCAGCGCAACTTCGAGCGAGAAGCAGCTCTCCATGCCGCATCCGCAAGATGATGTTCCGCCGCTACCACCTGTTTCAACCCTCCTGAGTGACGCACGAATTACTGCGGCCGCCGGCTACAATCGTTGGCAGCAGCTTTTCCCCGCCTGCTTTGCGGGGACGGCGCTTGGCACGTACTTTGCCGTGCCCGGAGTTTTGGGGCCGCATATCTGCCGGGCTCAGGGTGTGGTGGCCGCTGCGGCGAGCGACTTCTCCATGGGTTCGGTCGTGCCCATGGCGGCGCTCATGTCCCTCGTGGCTGGAGTCTTGGCGGCGACGCTCGCCAACTACTCGGCCGGCTTCGGCGTGCGCCGCGTCGCGCTCGCCGGCTCGGTCTTCTTCCCAGCAGGCATCTACTTTCTCCCTGCGGTCGCAGTGCAGGCCAACGCGCTGACGGCGTACTCGCTCACGACGGTTGCGGTGGGTGGCTTCGGCTTCTACTGCATCTACCCGCAGATCCCGCCCCTCCTGAGCACGCGCTGGTTCCCCGACAAGCCCGGCCTCGCCGTCTCCATTTACTTCACCGGGTTCGGCTCTGGCGTCATCGTGGCATCCAAGGTAATGCAGGCTCTCCTCGCGCACTTTCGGCGCGCTCCCGAGCGGATTGGCGGTCTGGACGAGGTGCCGCTGACCCTCGGCACCCACGGCGAGCGCCTTGCGGCCGTGCCGCTCGCTCTGGGCGCCGACGCCGACGCCGCCGCCGCCGGCAGCGCAGCCGAGGTCGTCACGCGTACGGTTGAGGTCGTGTTAGCGACGCAACGCGATCTTGTGGCGAGTGGCTTCAAGGGGCTCGAGGAGGGCGTGTACGTGGTGGGCACGGGGAGCAACGGCGTGTGTGAGACGATGGTGGGCATGGGCTGCCTCACTTTCACGATGCTCCATGTGGCGGGCTGGAGCTATCGGCTACCGCACGCGACCGACGCCGCAGAGTATCAGGCGACCGCTAAGGCTCAGCTTGCAGTGGCGAAGCGCAAGGCGTCCGACCTTCGTTACGAAACACTCGCGATGGCGGCCCAAGCGGACGCGACGCCTGCCACCGCCGCGGCGGCGGTGCCACAGCTGACCGCGGATGGTCGTCCGATGCTCGACGGATACTCGTTGGCAGAGGCTCACCGCACCCCTCACATGTACCTGCTATGGGCCTCGACCGGCGCACTGGGGATCACCGGGCTGCCCTTTTTGCTCTCCGGCCAGTTTATGATCAACGACATCTTTGGTGGCTCGGCGCTGCCCTCGGCCGTCATCGGTGCCACCGCCGTAGCCTTCCCCGCCATGGTCGGCACCGCCAACATGGTAGGGCGTGGTGTGTGGGGTCCCGTGTCTGACCGCCTCGGGCGCGGAACCACCTATGGCCTCTTCGGCCTTCTCTCGGTTCCATCGCTACTGCTGCTGCCCACGGCGACGGGTATGGTCGCGACTGCGCCCGAATCGGCGCTACTCGCATTCAAGGCTGCTTCGCTCATGACGGTCGGCGTCTTCGCCGGTGGACCTGTGCTCCTCGCGCCGGCGACCACCGACCTCTTCGGTCCACGTGACGCGCAGGCTATCTACGGGCGCCTCTGGATGATGCTGCCGGCGGCCAACTTTTTTGGTGCGTCGCTCGTGTCCAAGGTTCGTGAGTTCTCGTATGCAAAGCACGCGCTCGCCATCGCTGGACAGTGTGACGAGGCGACCTTTCATGCAACCTTTGGCGCCGGGCGCGCCGAGGCCGCCACGCTCATCGCAAGCAAGACTGTGACGCTGCCTCTGCTGCTCCCGATTGCACCCGAGGGCACGATCGACCCAAGTCCACTGCTCTACGACGACGCCTTTTACACGCTCGCTGGCTTCAGCACGCTTGCCTTCCTGTGCAATGTGGCCGCCTTCCGCATTCCCATCAAGGCGCGAAGGGCTGGACAAGAGATCTGAGACGCGGAGGCGCAGGCGGGCGGGGAGGGCCGCGGTCAGAGGACAAGTGGAACGCGACACAACTCCGAACTCGAATCCGATCGGATGGCCCGCCGACCGCATGGCGTTGCGCCAGGGGGTCTCGTGGTGGGTAGGAAATACTCCGGTACGGAGGTGTCACATAGGCATAGTTTCGATGCACATGTTAGATTGATACCGACAACTCTGCTGACAATTCACAGCCACACAATCTATAAATCTAACAAGTATATCGATGCACAATTTGCGCGTATGATGCTGAAATTGCTGATCGATCGTGCACGGCCTCGCTGTCAGCCACGGCGCAAAATGAACGACGGATTGCCCGGATCCCGCAGTATAGTAGGACCCCGCCGCTCCTCGTCGTGATAGGTCAAATTTTGGTCGATGGGCAGCTCGGTATTGGCACCAGGAATGTGATAGGATACAAATGGCGTGTTTGATCGGACAAGCCTCGAGCCACTTTGCAAACGTGGCCTCTTCTGGATGGGCGCGCGGACAGTGGATATGGTGGTCCCAGTAAACGACAACGGCGTGTGCCGGCGCGAGTCCGATTCTAGCGCCCGCAGTGGTAGGATTCCCGTGAGCTGGCAGATCTCGGCCGCGGAGGCGGCGGCCGCTGCTGCTGCTGCTGCCAGTGCAGCGGCCGTGACGGGCACGTGCGATCTCACCGTGTCCTCCTCCTTCTCGTCCTCCGCCTCGCGCGCCAGCGACGGCGCCTCCGCTTCCGCCACTTGCCCGGTTGCAACCATCCTCCCGAGGCTATAGAGCTTCCCTCGTGCGGACTTCCTTACCGAGCCGAAACCCAAACCCTAGTCTAACCTCCTGCCCTGTGTGTGGAGAGTGCTTTCCGGGTTTTCACAGCGCGTGATAATACTTCACGATCCGGATGGCCGCTCTTCCCTATCGCTCGGCGATCGAGGACTCGACCTTCTCTCCTGAGATCAAGGCGAAGGTTGCCGCCTGGCATGTGCGAGGTGCCGAACTGATAGCGCAGCTAGATGCGCTTCTCTCTCGGCGGCAGGGCGTGGATGTTAACTTTGAGCGGGCAGATACAAGGTTGGCTGAGGCGCGTGCCATCCTTGCGGCACTGCGAGCGGCGCTGGACGAGGTTGTGGATTTCCGCGATCCTCTTGGTGCGTCCGTGCGGTACGCTCAGGCGAAGCTGCGACCAAGTGCGGCTGCGGAGGCGGTGCGCGATCTGAAGGAGACCGAGATAGCAGCGATCCGTGCGCTCAAATACAATCCGCCGACCAATGTTCGGAGCGTGGTATGCTGCGCATGCTCGCTGCTGCGTCTTGCGAGCAGTCAGCGCACAGAGCCCTCCGACTCCGCCTCACCGCTACTCGCCACTTGGGAGGAGGCGCAGGCATTGCTCGCGAGCCCCGAGCTGCGTACGGCGCTGCGCAGCTTCGACCCAAAACGCCTCCACAGCGGCACAGGCCCAGCCGTCGCCGCCGCAGTCCGCAACGCATTGGCGACGCTACCACGGGCCTCGAGCACGCGGCAGGCCAGCGTGAGAGCGGCAGCTCATGGGCACATGGCGATGCGGATGGCGGCAGGTTCGGCATCCACTGTGCTACAGCTCACCAGCTTGCAGGCGGCGGTTCGCAGCGGTGGCGCCGCCATCGGCGCGCTCTTTCTCTGGTGCGCACGCGTTTTGAGCGAGTCGCAAGCACTGAAGGAGGCCGAGACCCTTGAGCAGGCCCAGCAGGCTGAGGAGAACGGACTGGCGGATGCGCTGGCGCGCGCGAAGAAGCATCTGGATGCCTTCGAAGAGCAGCTGCGACGGCAGCGCGAGGGCCCGTGCGATGGTCATGTTTGTGAATGAAATTGTTACTCGAAACAGTCTCGAACTCCGGCGCCACGGCGCGGCGCGCGTGCCCCCTGTGGGGAAAACGGTGTGGGATTTCGCCTTCGTCATCATCGAAAAACAGTCCGCGGGACGATGGACGTGAAGACGCTCGCGACCCAGTGGCAAAGGCAGCTCGCGGGCTTCGGCAAGCAGGCCTTGCTAAAAGTGAGCGACGCAATAGAGCTCCTTAAGGACCCGTCTCCCGAGGAATTGCAGGCGCTCTCAGAAGCTGCTGCCAAGCCCAGTGCACAGGAAATTCCATCGACGAGCGCAGGCATTTTCTCCTTTTCCATTCTGGTGCTCACGCTCGTGGTTGGCCTGATTGTTGCCTCGCTCACGCTGCTGTCGCAGAGGAAGCCATCTGCTGAAGCCACAGCCAGTGCGACCACGAATTCTGGGGCCACTTCGGCCGCGCGGCCTGTGGAGAGCTATGCTCTCCCGCTACCTCCGAGCGCGCTGCCACCGCCGCCGAGCGCACCATTGGGAGCAACGATGATGATGGAGCCTACCAAAAAGGCCGTCGGCACGCGCGAGAGCAATGTGCCGAAATCTGAAGACTTTGAGATCGTCCCGAAGCCTAAGTGGCATGAGCAACCGTTCCGATGAGACACGCACTCGTGTGCATCTCGCAGGCTGCCGCGGGGGGACGAGATTGGACAGGCGCGCTCTGGATCCGAGCACTCTGGACTTGTGTAACATTGTCGAACAGGTTTCCGCCTGGTTTCCGCTAGGCTCAACGCTTTGATAGCGGGAGCTCGCATGGTGGGCCGCCGCCCGGGTATCGCGTCGTGAAATCGAGTCGTGAATTCGTAGATGCTGTAGAAAGTTACAATGACATGAGCATGCAATTATTGTAGCACTAAGCGTCTTCGACAGCCCGGCGCGGGCCTCAGCGACAGGACCCGGAATACGATGGGTAGCCCCGAGCGGTTGTTTCGCCGCGTGTCGCGCCAATCGTGTCGCTCCCATTTGATGTGATGGCGCGCGGTGACTTCTGCGTGGGCGCGCCCCTCTCCGCAGCCTGAGCCGAGGCCGCATTCTTGCAGGTCGTCGTAGTAGACGAAGCTACCAGGTACGACCAGACAATTGGCGAGCAGGAACTCCCACGGACCGATGGTCGACGAGTACCAGTCTCCGTCAAAGTCGACGAGGAAGGCTGGCTTCATGCGCCGGAGCATCTCCGGCGGCAGCCTGGGGAGGCTCTCATTGTAGAAGCCCGAAATGAAGTGCGTGCGATCCCACGGGTGGCCGATGATCCGACGTAGCTCGCGGTGCAAATCATCAAGGCTGCTCACGCTCGCGACCTCCTCGCGGAAGCGTTGCATTGCATTTAGCTGTCCCGGCGCCACCTCCCTGTGGCCACGTTGTCGGATGCGCTGCTCTTCTGGATCGCTCGTGTTCGGATCGACGTCTGGCATGCCTTTGAAGCTGTCGAATCCCCAGAGCTGGCCGAATTTGATGGCCCGCTTTGCAAACTCGTCCACCCAGGCGCGAAGGCCTCCACCCGTGAACACGCCAAACTCGAAGATGTCGCCGTGCGGAGAGGCGTTGTTGCGGAGCTCTGGGTGCGTCTCGAGCATCAGCGCTACGGCTCTCATGCGTGGCACCTGTCCGAAAAGGAGTTTGGCTGGCATCGCTACGATCCACACGACGAACACAAAGAGAGCTTTCATTGTCACGCCGATGAATTCGAACGCTAAAGAACTATGCATGCACGCGTCGGACGTATGAATACGGCCGTGTGAGTATCCATCGCGAGTTGGCGGGCGGTCGCGCCGTGGGACTTTGAAGTTGAGTGACGAAGCCAGGTGGCCTCCGCGATCTCCGCCGCAACGATCGAGAGGTTCATGTTTGCTGACGATGGCTTGTGGGCGCCCTGGGTAATGGCGGTGATGTGGTCGTTCGCGTATCTGGCTGCGTCGCGGTCGTGGGGCCTGCCTCGCGTCTTCGGCAGAACCGTGGTCGGCGGCATGGAAATGTGGCGAAATGCCTGGTCCATGCCGACGCAATTTGTGATTCTTCCAGTAGCCTTCGCCTGCCGCGGCGAAGTCGCAGATCACCTCTTCATGTACGTCTTCGCGCTGTACATGGTGCTCGACCTCTTCCTGGCTGGCCACCTCGATTTCATCTTCAAAGTTCACCACGGTGCCTGCCTCCTTGGCCACTCCCTTGTGGTGTTCGCACTTCCAGCTGAGGCGTTCACCGTCTACTTTTCGGGAGTGGTGGCGCTCGAGATCGGCAGCGGCGCGATGAACATGTGGGTGCTCGCCGGACAAAAGGCGCGCTGGGCCAACGCGCTCTACGCCGTGGTCATGACTGCGTCCAACGCCGCCGCTGCCTATGTGGCGTGGCAATGGTCGCAGTTGGACATCAAGATCTTGCCCAAGGCGATCTGCCTCGCCGTCGCTGCGGCCCTCATCGTGCTGCGGCAGCAGGCGTGCCACGAGAATGTGCGCATCGGTGCGCCACGGCACTTGCTGCGCATGGTCAAGCAGCGCTGGAGCAAGGTCTACTTAACTCCCAAGTACGTGGCGGCATCATTCGTCACGTTTGGCGTGCCGCTCATCCTGCTCGAGACCATCAGTAAGGACGTCGGCGTGACGCTCTTGGTCTTCTTTGGCTTGCTCTCGTGCTTCGGCCGGGTCGTGGGCCGCACCTCGAGGAAGAAGTGGAAGGCAGCAGCGAGCCTATGGCCTTCGAAACTGCCCCTTCCACTGATCCTCGAGCGCAGCTACCTGATCAACCGCCACCGTCTTAAGCTTCAGAGATTCACCATCAAGGCGGAACGTCCCAAGGCGGTCTGCATCCTCGTGCACGGCTACGGCCAGTCGGCGCACTTTGAGTTCCTGTGCGCCACCTACCCGGGCGGGCCCCACTCCATCTGGGACGATTCGATCCTACAGCACCTCGCCGACGCCGGCATCTCTTGCTACAGTATGGACCTTCAGGGCCACGGCGAGAGCGAGGGGGCGCGCGACCTGCGCGGCTACTTTGAGGACTTTGACGATCTGGCGTACGATTTACTGCAGCTCCACGGGGTGGTGCGCGACGAGACGGGTGGTGAGCTGCCCATCTATTGGCTCGGCTGCTCCATGGGAAGCGCCGTTGCATGCCGCGCCACCCAGCTAGACGCACACAGCGGCGTGGCGGGGATGGTCATGCTAGCTCCGATGATCTCGCTCGAGAAGGTGGCGCAAAAGTCGGTGCTCGGCCCGATCAAGAATAAGCACCTGGCGCCCATCGGCGGTCTCCTCTCCTTCCTGGTGCCTACCCTGCCTCTCGTCGCCAAATCTGAATCGGTCCTCGCACAACAAATCGATAAGGAGTTCCGCAACGACACCACCAACTACACCGGCTCGGTACGTGTGCGCGTCGCCAACCACTTCAACAACGCCTGCAACGCGTTCATTTCACCGACGGGGCCGAGACGGCTCGAGCGTGTGACCTGCCCGGCAATGCTCATCATCCATGCGAATGGGGACACGATGACGGAGCCCAACGGCTCTGTCCAGCTCTTCGAGCGCGCCTCGTGTGCGCGCAAGACGCTCATCCTGATCTCGGGGCCCGACGGCAGTGCTGGCGCCATCAAATTGTATGCCAACGGAAAGAGGAAGGACGGGCTGCCTAAGGGCCTGCCGGGCATGGCGGCCCTCCGTGGCCTCAACATGTGGCATTCGATCACCACCGAGCCCGGCTGCGAGAAGGTCTCGGCCGCGGTCGCAGAGTGGATTTGCAAGGAGGCAGGCGATCTCCACAAAACGTCCGGCGTCGTGCCACCGGAGCCGTCGCCGCAGCGCCGCTCAACCGTTTCACCGACGAGGCAGCGTTACGTGGCCCGGAGCGCCGCCAAGGCGTGAACGGTGGAGAGCATCGCCGCATGGGCTGGTACAAGTGTGAAGTGAACTCACTTCGGGGTTCAGCTGTTAGAAGCATAGTACCTTGTGTACTCACCTCAGGCGCGAAGCGCGGGTTCGAGTTAATTTTGGGCGCGGCAGGGATTAAAACCCGTACTACAACAGCGGAGTAACGAGGTGCGGGGAGTGTTGCACAGTGTTTAACGTCACACCCTCATCCGATCACGTCCAGGCTCCAGGGGCTCCAGCTCTCAGTCACGAAGCGCCGTCATTGCGTCATGCGGTCCTCATCGCCAAACAGCTGTATTCGGTACCTCTCTACCATCGTGGCAACCATCCCTCCATCGGGCCGCGGGAACCATCTAAATCTCTCCCATCAAGCGCCCCCCAGCCACGGCTCGAGGCCGGCGCCGCCGATGGCGCCGTGCAGCCCGAGCACGTCAAAGACCTCGTGGGCGCTCTCGGCCACGAGGAACTCCTCCTCGTACTCGCGTAGCAGCTCGCCTACCTGCTGGAGCAGCTCCTGCTCCTGCGAGCGCAGGCGCTCCTTCATTGGATCCACCCACGCCTCGGGCGCCTCAGCGGCGGCCTTAGCATCCGATGGACCCGGGACCGGCTTCAGGATGCCATGCAGCCGCTCGACGAGGCCGAAGAAGAGGATCACCGGCCGCGCCTCGAAGAAAGCAACGCCGCCGCTGGCGCCCGCGCTCAGCCCACCGCCGGCTGAATTGCGCTCGACGGGCGTCGTCGCGGCCGCCGACGCCCCGCCGTCGGCGCCGCTGGCCGCGCCGACGCCGGGGCTGCCGACAGAGACAGGCAGCACGACGGGCGAGGGGTCTAAGGGCGAGCGCGAGGCGCCCAAGCCGGGGCTGCGCGAGGGGCGCACACCCGGCGGCGACGCGGGGCCCGCGAGCGAAAACTTTTCGCGGGAGTGGCCGGCGAGTCGCCAACTTGCGACGGCACGCCGCAGCATGGGCATGCGCGCCGCACGCCACTCGGCGGGTGAATGGACCAGCAGCGAGAGGACGAAGTAGTAGAGAGGGGAGTCGGTGCCCAGCCGATCCGTGGTGAGCGTGCCGCCGCCAGCGGCGGCCGCGGCCGCGGCGGCCGCGGCGGCGCTCGTGGCGGCGTCCACATCGGTCGCGTCCTGCGCGCACGAGGAGACGTAGGAGGCGAGTGCTCGCTGGAACGAGCGGCGCTGCGGCGAGGCGCGCGCATCGAGCAGGTACGCGGCCATCTGTACGAGGTACGGGAGCAGCTTGAGATTCGACTCGCGCCCCCCGCCCTTTGAATAGTTCGAAAAGGATTCTTCGAGACCGAAGCGGAGCAGAAGGAGCTTGAGGTCGTGGCAGAGCAGCCGGCAGCGCGGCCCGTCGACGCGCCCCAGATGCGACACGCTGGCCCACCACTGCTCCACGTGGATCGCGTACGTCTCCTCCGAGACCGTGCTCGTGTGCAGCGGCAGCAGGTTGTTGCACTTGGTCTGCGAGTTGCGCAGCGTCGCCCCCTCCCATTCCTCCTTGGGGTTCTTGAGCGCGCGTTCGGCGCGAGTCGCGTCGCGATGGCACGAGAAATGGATCAGGTTGAAGTGAGAGACGGTCGTGTAGCACATCTCGGTCGCCGCCGCGCCGCCGCCGACCGCACGGGCCGCGCCGCCGCTGCCCGGCCCACCGCTCGCCGGCCCGCTGCCCGGTGCGCTGCCAATGCCACTGCCCGGACCACCAGCGAGAGGCGACAGATGCGCTGCCGCCGCCGCCGCGGCGGTGCCGGCGCCACCGCTGCCGCTGGCGCTCACAGCTGCGAGGATGGGTACTCGCTTGCAAAATGTGTAGCAGCCGAGAATGTCGCCTGGCCGGTACGCCTCCCCCTCGCCGCACACGACGCAGACGTGCCCTTGCTCCTCCTTGAGTTCCTCAAGCAGCGTCGGCGCCGCTTGGCTCACGATGACCTTGTTGCCCGCGCCCGTGTCCATCCCCATACTCTTGAGCATGCGTTGGCGCTTGTCGAGCGCCGCCTTGCGCTTCGATTCGGTCGTCTCGCGACGCAACTGGTCCACATCCGCGGCGGCGCGCTCCCGCAAGGCCTCGAGGAGTGACTCAGCGAGCGTGCCGATGGCCTTGGACGCGGAGGACGACTGGCGCTCAAGGGCGTGCAGCCGCGTCATGACGCCATCGGTCGTCAGCAGCAGCGTCTGCACGGCATCGTGCCCCTGCGCGAGCCCGCCGAGCAGCTGAAGCACGTACGGGAGCGCCGGGCGTGCGAGTGCGGCTGCCCACAGCTGCGAGCCCGTGTCCATGTTCGAGGGCAGACGCGAGACCAAGTAGGCGGCGGCCGTCGAGGCAAGGTTGGCGCCGGTGGCGTGCAGGCGGTGCTCGAGCACCGCGCGCTTGATGCGCTGCGCGAGGGGCGAGGCGGCCGCCCCTTTGAACGACGAGAGCGTCGCCACGAGGCACTCGAGCCCGAACGTATGTGCAGCGTCCTGGTGGAGGCTCTCGTCATACGCGTCGAAGGCGGCGTATGGGGCGAGCGCCCCCAGCAACTGTGCCATGAGCGGCCGCTCGCCACGTGTCACGAGCGGCAGTAGCTGGGTGAGCGCCTTGACGAGCGGCTTCTGCGCACGCACCGTCGGGCTATGGAGGCTCGCGAGGAGCGCGCCGAGGTAGCTCGACCACTCGGAGAGCAGCGGCGCACTCATCGCTCCCTCCGCGTCCTCCATCGCCGCGTCCTCCGCGTCCGTCGGCGCGCCCACCGCGCCCGGTGCGCCGATGCTCGCGCTCACGTCCATGGCCTCGGGCGGCGGGGGCAGCGGCGGGAGCGTCGTCTTGAGCTCGTCGTCGAGCAGCGCCTCAATGGTAAGCGCAATCCGCTCAGCGACCGGTGCGAGAGTCTCCTCCGCAAGCGCCTCCGGCAGACGCCGGAGCAGCGCCTGAGCCGCGGCGAGGCCGAACATGCGCGTGCGGTTGGCCTTGATCATGCAGCAGTGCTGGAGTAGTTTGAGAAGCAGCGCGGCGCACTCGCGCATGCGCAGCAGCGGCCTCGAGCGCTCAAGGATGTCGAGCATCACCTCGAGCCCTCCTTCCTCGCCCACGACCGCCGCGATCGCATATTCGGCCTCAGGGTCCATCTTCTCGCCCGAGGCCTCGTCGAGGCTCTCGACGATCGGCTCGGTCGCCTCGCCATCAAGGCCCTGCAGCCGGTACACGACGACCATCGGGCTGCCCGCGCCGCCCTCGCCGTAGCCCTGCCCCTGCGCCGAGCGCGCCCACACCTGCTCGTACACATCGCTCACCGGCAGGTCGAGCTTGACGATCTTGCCCGCCACGAGGAGCTCCATGCCATTGTCGTCCTCGATGAGGCCGCCCAGGTCGAGGTCGCGGCAGATCTTGTTCTTCACGTCGCGCATGAGCGGCCCGACCTGCTTGGACGAGTACGGATTCTTGACCATCGAGCCGCGAATGAACTCCTCTTGCGTGTGCGTCTTGTTGAGCATCAGCTGGTACTCGGGCTCGGGGCGCTCAGGGCACACGATGGAGCACAGCTGCTCGAAGAGGAAGATGAGGGAGCGCCCGTCCGAGGCGCGGCCTTCGGCGTGCCGGCGCATCGACGCGACGCACGCCGACAGGAAGCGCCGTCGGTCGGGCTCCGACCCCTCGTGTAGCGCCGTCAGTAGCGGCTGCAGGCGCGAGCAGCACTCGGCCGTGATCGACGTCTTCTGCATCACGAGGCCGCGCACGCACAGCAGCGCGTGCAGGAGCGTGGGCATGCGCTCCTCGCGCCGGAAGCGCGCCATCGCGGTCGTCGGCTCGAGGAGGGACTGGAGCAAGCTCACGAGCACCTTGAGCATCGATCCGTGCGCCATGTCGACCATGGACGTCACCTCCGCGTCGCGCAGCCGCTGCGCCTCGGCACCGATGAGCGTGCACAGCGTGCCGAGCAGCCCGCGCGCCACTAAGTAGAGCCGGCGCCCCTCCGAGGCCATCAGGTGGCGAAGGAGCTCGAAGTACTCCGCAGCGCAACGTGGCATGGCGACGGCCTGTGGGAGCATGGCCACCAGCAGGTCGAGGAAGCGGATGGCGCGGCCCGGCGGGTGGTCCGCGAGGCCGGTGAGCAGCGCGGCGGCTTCCTCGCGCAGCGCGTGGCTCGCCTCGCACAGCAGCAGCTGGCAAAGCCACGAGCAGTCTCCGAGCGCCTCACCGGTGGCGCGCGGTAGGCTCACCACGCACGCCCTCGCGTGCCAATGGCGCCCGCAGCGCAGGACCAATCGCCTCAGCTGTGCTGTCATCGCGACGGCGCCCCCCTCGTCCTCCTCCATGGGCACCACACCCTTGTCGGCAGAGGCCGCCGCCTCGCCACCCGGCGCGCCGACGCGCCGCTGCCAGCGCTCAAACTCACTCCTGGCTTCCGCCTGCCAGCGATCGAAGCGCACCGTCGAGCCGTCGTCGGCCAGCCGCACGACGAGGGGCGGCGCCGAGGCGGCCGTGGCGCCCGAGCTCGCTGCGACGGTGGGCGCACCAGCTGCGCCGATGCCGTCGTACGGTGGTGTGGCGGCCGCGACCGCGTGCGCGGCAGAGAACGCTTCCCATGCGGCCAAAGCGGCCTGATGGGCCGCCGCAGCAGGTGAGGCAGCGGCCGCCCCGCTGCCACCTCCACTGGCGCCGAGCAACGCCGCGAATGAGCTCGAGTAGAGCCCGCTACCACCGAGCCCACGGAGCAAGCCCGCTGAGCCAATGCGTGGGCCGCCCGGGGCGCTCGGTCGGCCTCGACTGTAGCCGCCGCCGTCAAAGGAGGGGGCGGGCACTCGGCCGTCGCCGCGCAGCGACGGCGGGAGGACGCCCAGCAGGGCGGAGTTCGTCCCAGTGCTAAGGAGGTCGACGCCCGACGCGCCGCCGCTGAGGCGCTCGAGCGCGCTGTATTGAGCGGCGAGCGCCGCCGCGGCCGCCGAGCTGCGCAAGTGGGGTGGGAGATCGGAGAGGCCTGAGGAGTCACGTCCACCGGCGGCGCTGGGGGGTCGATCGGCGGCGGCGGCGGCGGCGGCGACGGCGGCGGCAGCAGCGGTGGCAGCGGCGGCAGCGGTGGGCGAAGGCGTGGCGCTTGGGCACGTGAGTCGACTGACGGCACGGAGGAGCGGTAACAGCAGCCGCTCGCACACGAGGCTCGAGTGCAGGTGTGCCATGCCGCGGAAGAAGACCTTGAAAAGGAACTGAAGCCGGTAGGGCCACAGGCTGTCCTGCAGGCTGCACATCTCGGTGAGCAAGTACACCTCTGCTTGGAAGAGGGTCTCGTGGGGAAGGTGGCGGTAGTGCGCGAGTGCGAGTTCCAACCGAGCAGCGAGCTTTGCGGTGAGCGCTCGGTTGGCGGCGTTCGAATCCTCGCAGAGCATGCAGAGCAGGCGCGCGGAGGACGTCTGCAGGCGCGCAGGAACATTGTACATGTGCTCTTCGAAGAGCTCGGCAGTGAGCTCGCGGTCCACCAGGTGCTCACGCACCCACCGGTGCGCGCCGCCCACGCTCTCGAGGAGTATCAGGCAGTTCATCACGTAGGACGCTGCGCAATCGTACCGCCGGTTGACTACCAACGAGGACGCCGAGGACGCCACTGCCAGCGTGCCATCGGGCGCCGCCGCCTCGCCGCCGCTCGCGGCTAGCGCGGCGCTTGGCAGCGGACCGGCGGCGTTGGACTGCAGGTAGCGAAGCAGCTCGGTGCGCGCGGCCTGCAGCACCTGAGAAGACTGGGAGAGCGCTTCGTTCACCCTCTTGGCCTCGCGGGCATAGAGCAAGGCTAGGATGGTGATCTTGCGATGAATGCGCAACGTGGCGGCGCCCGGCATCGACGCGAGCAGTGCCTCCGTCGGGTCGGGGATGCCGGCCGCACCTACGCCGGCGCTGCTGCGCAGGCCAGCGGGCAGCTCCGCCATGCCTCCCGGCGCTCCAAGGCCGCCGCCAAGCCCAATGCTGGGCATGCCGATGCCGCTACCGCCGGCCGCGCCGGCGCCGGCGCCCGCTGCGCCGAACAGCTGCAGCACCGCATCGGCGGGATGTCCGAGGAGGCGCTCGAGAGGCCGCTTGAGAGTCGCAAGCTGCGAGTGACGCTTGTTGGCATTCTGCAGCTCGGTGTCGATGAGAGCGAGGAGCTTCTCGCGCTCGGCCTCGTTGGAGATGCGCTCGACGACGTACGAGGGCTTCACCACGAGCGTGAAATCGAAGCGCGCATGCTTGCAGAAGCCACACTCGTTACACAGGAACGCGTCGAGCTTCTCGTAGTTGATGTTGCGGCAGTGGCGGCACTGGTAGGCGTTGTCGCCACAGTGCTTGCAGATGCCATGCTTGTCGGTCACCGAGCGGCTGCAGCGTGGGCACTGCAGCTTCTCCGCGGCTGCGCTGCTCTCGTGGAAGGCGGCGTACTCGATGAGCAGATTGGTCGCGACCACCGGAATGGTGAAGTCGAAGCGTATCTCCGCCTGCGCAGGCTGTACCGCGAGAGTCTTGACGCGCTTCCACAGCTCTGACTTGTTCTTGAGCTCGCCCACGTCGGCCACGGGCTTGTTGTTGCAGTACAAGTGGATCGTCGAGACCATCTGGGTGCGCCGACTGTCGGTGATGCGCAGCACACCCGAGTGGATGGTGTTCGAGCCTGCGAACTTGACGATTTGGCACGAGTCGGTGAACTTGGTCTCGGCCTTGAGGGCCTCGAGCTTGAGCGACTGCGAGGGCAACTCGGGCTGCACGGTTGCATGCAGAGGCTCCGCTTCGAGGTAGTGGCCCTCGAGCTCGAGGATGGCGCCGAGGGCGTGGTACACGTGCGCGTTCGGGTGGCCGGCGAGCAGCTTGTCCTGCTGCTTCAGGTGAAGAATCAAGTCATCCAGCAGCTGGGTCGTCTGGGGCACGCTCATCTCGGATGCGCTCATCATCGTGCCGAGCAGCGCCATGAGCTCGCGCCCGTTGGCGCCGTACACAGGCAGTGCGCCCAGCGGCGCACGCAGCGCCGCAAAGAGGCGCTCGCGCTCGGCAGGGCTCGCGTGGCTCCACAGATGATGCAGCGTGGCGCCCGCCTCGTGTCGGATGGCGGCAGAGCTCCCCTGTAGCATGAACCTCGTCACGAAGGCCTCGAGGGCGATGCTGTCGAGCAGCGTGCCGATTGGCATGGGGAGCGGCTCAGCCACCTCTGCAGGCGAGGCGCCCTCGGGCGGCGGCAGCACCTTCTCATCACGCAGCCCGAGCGCTACGAGCTTGAGTGTGCCGAGCAGCCCTTCGCCGCTGAGCAGGAAGAGGCAGCGAGTAAGCATGCACAGGGTACCATCGCGCGAGGACGACGAGCTTGCACAATAGCGAACCCAGTTGCGCGGCTGCGCGGTGGCCATCTCCTGCAGCCGCTGCAGCGACGAACACAGAGTCACCTGCTGCTCGTAAGGCAGGTGGAGCGGCTGCGGGGGCAGCTCCTCGGCCATGCTCACAGCAGAGGTGATGCTGCTGCCGGTCACCGTGGCCGTCGAGTCGGGCGTCGAGTCGGGCGCGGGCGGCTGGCAAAGGATCTGTCGGATGCGCTTGAGCTCGGCGTCCGCGAGACCGCGATCTCGTACCTCGAGGTAGCGCACCTTGCTCCCACACAGCTGCAGGAGGTGCTTCTTCGCCTGCTTGCGCGCAAAGCTCGTGGCCGTTGAGTGGATGACGTGGCAGAGCAGCACGAGCCACCTCGAGAGCAATTGCTCCCCCTCGCTCTCTGCGCTGCCCTCCATGGTGGCAGCGGCGGTGGCCGAGGCGGCGGCGGTGGCCGAGGCAGCGGTGGAGACCGAGGCAGCGGTGCCCGAGACGGCGGTGGCGGCACCGAAGGCGGCAGCGGGCGCAAATGGCACGGGTGCGGCGGCCGTTGGGGCGGCGGCGGGAGGGATGCGCCCGCCAGGTAGATGGAGACGCTGAGCGAGGCGCAAGATGGCATCGAGCGCGAGCCTGTGACACTCGACAAACGGGTCGACATGCGCCTTGGCATACTCGTCTGTGAAAAAGGGTGCGAGAGTGCGCATCTCGGGCGCCGTCTCCTTGACCGTGAGCAGGCCATTGCCGCTCCCGCCGCCCGCGCCGCCCGCGCCGATGCCATCGCCGCCCTCAACTGGCGCAAGTGCCTTGAAGGCATCGTACAGCCGCTGTGCACACGCGTAGAGCGCCTGTGGCAGCCCGCGCGCGCACAGGCAGGTGGCGAGGTCGCGTTGCAGCGAGCGCAGCTGCTCACGATGCATGGGCGCGTGTAATGAGTCGGGCTCAACGTCGTCGGCGGCCACGGGCGGCGCCGTGTGCGGCAAGCCGCCGTCGGCGGCCGCGGACGAGCCTGGACGTGCGAGCAGCAGACCGAGCAGGAGGAGGAGTGCCACGTGCACCTCGAGTGCCGCCGAGCGTTTCGGATTGCTGATCGCCGTCAGGAGGGGCGAGGCAGAAGAAGCGGCGGCAGGCATGGCGAGGGCAGGGGCGCCGCCGGGCGCGGTTGGGAGCGCCGTCTCGGGCGCGGTTGGGAGCGCCGTCTCGGGCGCGGTTGGGAGCGCCGTCTCGGGCGCGGTTGGGAGCGCCGGCGGCGGTGGCGGGAGCAGCTGGGCCAGGATGGCCTCTGCAAGCCGCCGCCAGCCGCCTGTCTGCACCTCGCGGTGCATCGCCAGCCGGTGGCACAGCTGCAGGTACGGCAGCGCCACCAGGCCGTCGAGGCTAGCTGCAAGGTCCAGCCCAGCCACAAGATTTTCGAAAAAGACAGATGCCAAGCGCACCGTCGGCGCGCGGGTGGCAGTCGCAGTCGCTGTCGCGGCGGTGGCGGCGGTGGTGCAGGCGATGGCGGCCTCGGCGGCGGCAGCGGAGTGCGCTGCGGCCGCCGGGGTGGCGCCCGAGGCGGCGGCAGCGGAGGAGGAGGAGGCGGTGGCGGCAGCGCACGCGGCCGCCTCCGAGTTGCCGAGGGACATGGAGATAGCCATTGCAAGCATCACATCCTCCTCCTCCTCAGAGTCTGCTGCGCCAGGGATACCTCCATGGGCTGCTTGCTCGCCGGCGACTCCCGACGCGCCCCCGCCGCTCGCAGCGACGGCGGCGGGAGCGGCGCGGGCGGGGTATGCCAGCGCGGGAACGGCGGGCGCCTCCAGCGGCATCGTGATCTCGATGCGCACGAGCTCGTGGTCCGGCGTGTGAGGCGGCACATCGAGCTCGACGCCACTTTGGTAGCACGAGTCGCAGATGTCAAAGTCCTGGCAGACGTCGCAGTGCCAGCGTACGCCCACGATAGGGCATGTGCCGCACACGTCACAGCAGAACTGGACCTCTCTGACGCCGCCGGCCGATCGCGCCGCGCCGCTGAGCGCCGCCAAGCCGCCCGCCGCTCTGGCGCGCAGGCTGCTGACGCCCCCGTCGTCGGCAGTCTCATGATCGTCGAGCTCCATGTCGTCCTCCCGAGATCTCGAGATTGCGATCTCGAGCTCCATGTCGTCCTCCTCTGTCGCGGCGAGGGCGCTGCTTGGTATCCCAGCCGCGGCCCGAAGCGCCGCACTCAGGCCGCCGCTGCCGCCCAGACTCCCGCCGATGCCCGGACCCGTAACCGAGCGTGTTGGCGGTGGGGTCACGTGCCCGGTGGGGAGGGCGGACGCGTTGGCGCCGGCGGCACGGGCGCCGCTCCCGCATTCGTCGCCGCCCGTGCCGCTGCGGCTGCCGCGTGATGGGGCGGCGGACGCGAGGAGGAGCGCACCCGCGGTGGCGCTCGTGGTGAAGCGCACCGCCTCAGAGCTGTGCAGGAGCAAGTTGATGAGAAGGGAGAAATAGCTGCGGCTCGCCTCCTTAGCCACCTCGATCGGCTCCGAACCCGCAGGCGCACTGGCAAGCGCGAGGGTGCTGTGCTGCTCGGCGCACGCGATCAGTACACGGACGAGCGACCGCGTGAGTGCGGTGAGCTTGCCGAGGCGCGCTGCCGAGCCCTGCAGCGCCCGGAAAGCGAGCACGAGCTGACTCAGCAGCTGCGGCTGTTCGTTGCGCACGAATTGGAAGACGTGCTCGGGGCAAGAGCGCACGAGCTTGTACACGGACTGGAGCACCTGTGCCAGCGTGCTCGAGGTGAGCGAGGGGGGCACATTCAAGGAGCCTCCCGGCGTGTCATCGCTCATGCTCTCGCCATCGGCACCGCTGGCTGCAGAGCCGATAGCGGCGGCTGCATGGCGCAGCACCGCCTCGTGCTTGAGGTGCAGGTAGCCTTGTCGATCTGGCAGCAGCCGATGGAGCACCATCTTGGCCGGCAGCCTCAGCGACGCGGTCGCTGGGCCACCGGTGAGCACTGCAGGCAGCACGCGCAGCATCTCGGCCTGAAGCGGCGTCGGGGTGGACGACCCGCTGCCGGCTGCGGCCGCGTTGACCGCGGCGGGGGCGTTGGCGAGCTGATACAGGGACGACTCAAGGGCGCGGAGCGTCGTGGCGAGCGGCTCGGCCGCCACAAGGTCCTCCACCCTCGGCCGGCGCGTGGGTGCGCTCGCGGTACCGCGTGAGCCCTGCAGCTGGTACCGCTCGACCATGGACGCGAGCTTCGCGTCATAGCCAAACTCCGCCTTGGATTGGGCGTACACGTCGACCGCGTCAATGACGGGCACGTTGATGCCCGAGTGCGTCGCAGAGAAGACGAGGGTCAGCTGCCTGTGGCCCGCGATCGCCTCCGCCTCGGTCAGCGGCACGTCGTACCAGCGCCTTTGCCCCTCGTGTGTCGCGATCGTGCGCCCAAAAAGGGAGAATGAGGCAGGGATGTGCTGCGGGTGGGCCGAGCCGAGTAGTACGCGCACGCCCACGAGCACCTGCTCGGCGTTGGAATTGTTCACGTGCAGCGTGAGCGCCGTCTTGTGCGGCGAGGACACGTAGTCCTCCGTATTGGACGAGAGGCGCGCCTTTGCATTGGTCGCGCTCGAGTTGTGTAGCACGTCGCCGCCAAAGGCAATGTCGGACGAGGCGGTGACGCACGTGCCACGCTCGAAAAAGTCGACTGGGAAGCTGCTCGGGCGCGGCATTGAGGCACTCGGCCGCTTGTGCAGCGCGCGGCTCAGCGCGGCGAGGACCGCAGGCTCGCCATCCACGACGTGGCTACTCGAGTGGCACTGGAGCGAGCCATCCTCATGGAGCACCCAGCAGATGGATGGGCCGTCGGCGGCCGAGCCGTCGGCGCGGCACGAGGCGGGCGCGCTCGCGAGTCCTTCGGCCTTGGCAAAGGGCTTGAGTACCTGCACCTCGACCGCCGACGGCGTCACGCGCAGCGCCATCGGCAGCAGCGTCTTGCGGCAGCAGGCGATGAGAAGCCCACGCTGGCCGGGGACATCCTGCCAGTGCGAGTAGGGCGAGCAGGTGGACTTGGTGCCGCCGAGCGCGCCAGAGGGCATGTAGTCGACGCGCGTCGAAGGTACCACGAAGCCGCCAAGCACCTCGGTGCCGCTCTCATCGAGCCGCAGCCCAAAGCAACGGCCGTCCGCATACACGGTGAAGAGCAGTGATGTCGGCGCCGAGTAGTGGAGCGAGGCGCCGGCGCGCCCGCGCAGCTCGGGAGGCGTCGGCACCACGTGAGTGAGGATGAGCTGCCCGTTGGCCTGATCAGTGGGCCAGAGCGGCTGGGAGAGCAGCAGCCCACTCGCGGTGAGCGCGAGCAGCACGAGACCCGCGCCACCGTGAGCGCCACCGTCGTGCGGCATGAAGGCCACGTCCTTGATCTGGTCATCGAGCGTCTGGAAAGCGTGCGCGGGCGAAATCTTGTCTTGGGCGAGGTCGTACACCTTGAGGAATTGCGTGGTGAGCACGAAGCATGCCGAGGACGAGTGCGGCAGCCAGCCGGTTCGCAGGATGTGCGTGGACGCCGTTCCGAGCGCATCGAGCATCAGCTCGACCACCACTCGTGAGACGACCTCTCCCCGAGTGCCTAGCGTGAGCGCCACAGTATCCTTAAGGCCGCTCACGAGCAGCTGCTGCTCGTTCGCGGCATTGAAGCTCACCATGACGATCTCGAAGCCCAGTGACGCCTTGCATGCCGAACGCAGTCCCGCGCGCTCGGACGGGTTGGAGCCGCCCGCGGCGACCGCGGCGGCCGCGGCGGCCGCGCGCTCGGCTGCGCTCAACGCACCGCCTGGACCGCCCAGTACGGCGCCTGGACCGCCGATGCCACTTGGAACCGACGCGGGGTTTGTGAGCGCCGCGCTGGACGGCGCGGCGCCGCCCGCCTTGGCGGCATCGCCCGCCGCGAGCGCAGGCGCCGCATCGAGCACGTGCAGCTTGTCGGCCTCGGCGACGGCGAGGAGCCCCTTGGAGGACGCGGCGAGCACGGCGCGGCTCAGCCCACCCGTCGAGAGGAGCGTACGCAGCTCGCGTGCGTGTGGACCATCGGTGCGCTGCTTGAGGTCAAAGGCACCCGCGCGCACCGAATGGCGCGGCGCGAGCAGCTCGTTCGAGACGACCAACGGCTTCGAGGAGGAGAGCAAGTCGAGCTCCGACGGCTCCGCGTCCTCAGGCAGCGCGCCCTGCAGCGAGCGCAGCAGCCACACATACGTGCGGAACAGGGAGTCCGCGTATGCGGGAGCGGATAGCTTGTGGAGCAGCGCGCGCCGGTCGGAGCCGCTCAAGCTGAAGGGCTGCAGCGTACGCCGCTCGCCCGCAGCGGCGGCAGCGAGGCTTGCGGTCGTGCGGCCGGCGGTGGCCTTTGCGATGGTGGCGGTAGCACCGCCCGATGCCTCGGCAGCGCTGCCGCTCTGTGGAGCGCCGTGCTGAGCACGCCCGGCACTTGCGCCGCGAATGGGCAGGCGTGCGGAAGCCGCCGTGGCACGCGCGCGGCTGCCGGCGGGCTGCGGTGGCATGGCGCGCGGCGTGAGGGCGATGCAGGTGATGCCTCGCGCCGCTGCGGCGCCCGCGCCGCAGTCGCAAAAGAAGCGCGAGCGGCGCGAGTACGAGACGACGTGGCCTGCATGACAGACCGAGACGCAGATCGAGCAGCAGCCTTCGGACTGTGTGAGGCCGCACGTGTAGCAGTAGTACCAGTGCTGCTCGGTGAAATTGGAGCCGGTCGACGCGAAGGTGCACACCTTGGAGGCAAGGGCGAGCTGGTGCTCGCGTCCTCCGAGCATCTCGCCCGTAGGCAGGCTCTCTACATCAAGGAGTATCGGCTCCCCCTCATCCATGGACACCACCTCTAGCTCGCTCCCGGGCTCCTCGTCCGCTTCGGAGCCGAGCGGCTCGCCTACTGCCGCCGCGCCGGCGCCGGCGCCAAAGGCCGGCGCGCAGCCGCACGTAGCGAAGTTGACAAATGGAGCCGTCTCTTCGGTGCTTTCCTCAGCGCACGCCTCGCCCACCTGCTGAAGGAAGTCGAGCAGCAGCCACGGCGGCGTCGGCTCGCTTATGGTGGTGGGCGGCGTCACGGCCGCGCCGGCCGCGGAGGTGGCGACACCAGCGCCCACGGCACGGGGCGCAGGATACGCGCTGGCGGCTGCGGCGTGGCGCTCGCGAAGGCTCGTGAGCAGATCAAGCGAGACGTCGACGAGCTCTGGCAGCCGATGCAGCGTCGTGGCGAGCACGCGGACCGTCTCGAACAGCTCGCGCGCCGAGTCCGACCAGGGCGTTGCCGTGGGCGCGCCGAAGGTGCGCCGAAGCAGCGCGAGGCTTACTTTCCACAGCCGATCGCCCAGCAGCTCGCCCACGATGGCGCCCTCGAGGTCGATGCGGATGCGCTCGTGGCACACGAGCGCGTGCAGCAGCTGCGCGGTCAGAGCCCAGACCGTGATCGTCCCCCCAGCGCTGCTGCCGCCACCAGCGCCAGCACCAGCGCCAGCGCCGCCGGCACCCGTACCGGTGCCACCGGCGGCGCCGTGCAGCTCCCGGTGCTCGGTGATCATCGCGATGGCCGAGGCGACGGACGAGAAATGTCCGACGAGTGCCACAAGGGGGCCCGCGTCGAGCTTGGCCCCGAGCCACCCTTCGAGAGTTTCGTCATCAAAGGAGAGCAGCTGGCAGCGCAAGCACTCAGCGAGCGGCGTCGGGCGCGGGCCGAGGAGCATTCCGTGCGCGTCGTGCAGCTGTGGAAGGACGACGGAGGAGCCGTGCACGTAGCTACCCGGGTGGGGCAGCAGCAGCAGCCGAAGTAGCAGCGCGAGCAGCGCTGGGTGCAGCTCGCTGCCCGCGCTGTGCAGCAGGCTGAGCAGCACGCGTAAGTCGCCCTGGCGCAGCAGCGAAGGGCTCGCTTCTTCGGCCGAGTCGACATCCATCATGCCGTCTACACTCGCGTCGGCGTCGCCCGTGGTCGCCGCGCTGGCGCCGTCGGAGGAAGCGAGCCCGATGTAGTAGAGGGCGAGGTGGACGCCGCGCCGCTCGTGCTTTGCGATCATCTCGAGCTCCTCGATGGCGTCCGACGCAAGCAGTAGCAGCAGCTCCATCTTCCGATCGGCTCGGCCGGCGCCGGCGCCGACCGTCTTGCTCCGGCTGATCGGTCGTGTAGCGAGGCGCAGGAATTTGTGCAGGCCACGCAGCTGCGCGAAGTCGGCAAAGCAGAGCGCCGCGTCCGCGGGCAGCAGGATTGCGAGGATCGCCTGGACGGTCTTGTGCAGGCAGCCGAAGAACGGCTCTGCGGCGAGGGGCAGCAGCGCGTGCACAAGCCCGTGGCCGGTGCTTCGCAGACGGGCCGAGCCACCCCCTTCATTGAGCCGGTGCAAGAAAGAGAGGATCGCGTGCAGCAATTCATGAAGGCACAACTGCAGCGATGCAAGCGGCGAGGCCATCGCCGGCGCGCCGGCCGATGTACCGCCGCCGGCGGCAGCAGCGCCTGTGGCCGCCCCACTGGTGCTCACAGTCGCTGCCGCCGTGGGGGACGCTGTGGCCTCCGTCGCCATTTTGGCATCCTCCTCGGCGGCCGCCATTGCCGCGATGAAGCTCTTGAAAGAGGACGCGTCGCTAACAGCCTGCGCACCAGCTGCCGCTGCAGCACCGGCGGAGGCGGCGGCGGCGGCGGCGGCTTCGGACGCCTCGATCGCGCGTGCCTCGGCCTCGAGGTCGTCCTTAAAGAGCTCATCATCCATGCCGTCGTGCATGTCATCATCGTCATCGCACTCTTCCTCGCCGCCACCGCCGCCATCGCCGTCCTCGTCTTCCTCGCCCGCAGCCTCGCGCTGTGCCGCGCGTGCCGCCTCGAGCTCCGCCTCGGCAGCCGCAATGTCCGCCTCCACTTCGGCCGCCGCGGCCTCGGCCGCCCCTCGCAGCAAAGCCCTCGAGCGCTGTGCCGAGCGCTGTGCGTGGCCACAGTGCAAGCAGAAGCGGCTGCTCGAGCCAAATGGCGTCGAGCAGTTCGGGCAAGCAAGAGGCGCTAGTAGCCCTCCCC
>Ga0210247_100105_pt1 | contig 68330 bp, 47 predicted proteins | sample ChrtobMetP3_16mM_FD_155449 | JGI IMG/M metagenome (GOLD analysis project Ga0210247, IMG submission 155449) | Chrysochromulina tobin associated microbial communities from unialgal haptophyte culture, Seattle, Washington, United States - P3_16mM | ecosystem: Host-associated > Algae > Haptophytes >... | reverse complement strand
GCAAGCATTCTGCCTATCCGTGCTCACCCACGTCAGTCAGAGGGGGGGCGTCTGAGCGCGGTCCTCGAGCGTATAGGTTCCCAGCGCGGCCCTAGTTTCCGGAAGCGCTGTATCGGTGCTGGGGTTGTTCGTTTCGTTGTGCGAAGGCTTCCTTCACCTACACCGACCTGTTCCGGTGTCTCGCGAGCGTGCGCTTCACACGCTCATCGACGGTGCATCCATCATCCGTCTACTTCTTCAGAAAGTCAGAGTCTCCTGTCACATTTAATTGGGACCTTCCTAATTTGTTCCCTAATATGGATTCTTTGAAAGGTCCCAAATCCGGACTCGGACACAATGCTCGTCGTCGCGGTCACAATTCTCGCAGTCCTCGGCGTGCCACTTGAGAAAAGCAATCTTCAAAGCGAAGTACTTCAGAACCTGGGGCCAGAGGCGTACTTCGACGCGCACCCCGAGATCAACTGGCGTGATGGCGCGAAGCAGTACATGGAGCGCGTGCACCACCCGGACCCTGTGCAGTTTACGGGGGTCCTTCCGACTCCCGTCGCAGCCAAGCCCGTTGCCAAGCCGGCGCCGCTCGCGGCCAAACCCGCTCCGTATGTGGCCAAGCCGGCACCGCTCGCGGTCAAACCCGCTCCGTATGTGGCCAAGCCGGCGCCGCTCGCGGCCAAGCCCGCTCCGTATGTGGCCAAGCCCGCGCCCCTTGCGGTCAAGAAGCCTACGCCGGCGCCGATGGCGACCGCGAGACCAACACCGGCAGCGGCCGTGAAACCGGCGGTGCGCTCGCAGGTGCTCGTCGTCATCTCTGACCACGGAGCCCACACGGCGGAGTTTGGAAAGGCGCTCAACACGCACCCGTGCGTGTACGACGTCGAGACGCCGTTCTCGTACAGCAGCATGATTTGGTCGTCGACGAACGAGCTTCCCGAGTGCGCAGACGTTCCGATGCCGGATGCTGTCTTCAACTCGGACTCGCCGAAAGTCCTCATGAACGACGATAACCCGCAGCTGAAGGCGAAGATCCTCAAGCTGACGACGAGCACGAAAAAGCCGCTCAGCGTGACGCCCTCTGCTCTGGCAGGCCCCGTTTCGCCAATCTACCAAGGTCTGAAGTACAACATCGCCGATTACTTCGTCCGCATCCGCGATCTCGTCTGCCAGGGCGTGCCCGCGGACGTGTGCCCCCCCTCGGAGTGCACGATCGCCATGCAGTTCTTCCCGCAGTTCGTCAACGCCAACACGGCGTGGCAGGAGTCCAAGGACGATGCGCCGTCGGCATGCACGGCGGCGCGGAACGCGAAGGCGATGGATGCGTGGACGAAGGCTCTCACCGATATGCAAGCCCACCCGAAGGTCTCCATGTACAAGATCATGCGCAACGAAGTGGACAGGCAGTTCGACGTGTTCCGCCAGTTCAGCCCCCCGGGTACCCAGTTCGACTGCAACCTCCAGCGCTCTTCGAGCGAGTTCCAAGACGTGTCGAATGCCTACGTCGATGACAAGAAGCAGATCGAGACGTGCTGGACGGAAATGCCGGCGGCCGAAAAGTGCCTGAATGACGCTCTGGCGCTGGTCGGCCTGGACTCCGAGCCGATGGCCGGGAAGGGCGCGACGATCTTGTTGGCGGACGGTCCTCACAAGGTCTCACTGCCGCCTGCAAAGACGGCTGCTGCAAAGCCGGTTGCTCTCGCAGCCAAGCCGGCAAGGAAGCACGAAGTGGACACGCAGAACTCGAAGCAGCAGGAACAGAGTTGCGCCGACACCCCGTACGCCATTTTCGAGATCCAGGTCAAGGACCCAACGCTCCCTGAGGGCATCTTCGCCCGGGTGGAGAAGGTCGGCGAAGATCATCATAACTAGGACCCGGGTGAGAATCACGGCGGCGCGACTTGACGACGGCGACGATGAGCTGCTTGCAGCGAAGATGCACGCTGCTTCGCTCGAGCGTCGTCGCCCCAGCCTCGTTGGACTTATTTTGGCCGAGCGCTCTAACAGAGACAGATCCAAATTTGGAACGAGCGTCCACCGCCATCTTCAAGTAGGCGCGAGGCGTTCTCGTGAGCTGTGCGAGATCCAGTGAAGGAAAAAGGAGTGAGCTGAACTCTCAATGAAGTCTGGCTGTCTGTGTGTGTGTGTGTGCAGTCTCGAGTCCGGCCCCCGATCGAGTACCGATCGAGGCTTGCTCGCGCCGTGTGTCGGCTAGGCGTGTGTGCAATGTGTAATCTGGCTTGTCTCACTTGTCACTTCTGTCTGTTGTATGAGGTGCGCTCGAAGGCGGTGCTCCCTGTAACTATCTCATGAACTCGACTATCGACTCGACTACAGTATCTGTTGGTGAGAATGCGATTAAACCCCTTGTAAGAATGTAACATCACCATTCACCTTGTATACATGTACATGTATATTCGACTAAAAATCGGTAAATGTCGAGAAGTGAACAGAGTTCAATAACTGTCCAAAACCGTAGCTTCACGCTTTATTACACAACCAAACACGCGACGAACGACGAAGCGCGTTACCGTAGTACGCTCGCGGCTCGGTCGTCTTGCTTTCCAGTACCTTAGAACCAGATCGCTTCTACCATGTCTCATATGTGTCTCCGATCCGAAGACTCGAGGCCGCAGGTCAGACTCTCGGAAAAAGAATTTCCCAAAGACGCCGCTCCGTGTCAAAAGACGCCACAGTCTGCGAAGCCAGGCTTTTCGTGAGAAAAAACGGGTTCACACGAGTCAAAAGGTCAGTCCCCGTGTACGACACTGAAATGCCTCGCGTCTTTCGCCCGGCACCGCCCGACTCCATACCATGCCACTTCGAGGACTCCGACGGCAATTGCTGGCAGCCTGACGCACCCGGCGTGTGCGCCAAACCCGCCGGCGGGGCCGCCGCCTTGGTCCAGCACGCCGACGAGAAGCGCCTGTGCGCAAAGGACCCGCCTTATGGCTTCCGCCCTATGTGCCGCGGCGAGGGCGCGTCGAGCGCGCTCAAGATGCTGCGCGAGCTGCGCGATCCGGCGACGTGCCACTACAAGACGTGTGCGCTTGTGGGCGCGAGCGGCACGCTGCTTGGAGCGCGGCTTGGGCGCGAGATCGACTCACACGAGGCGGTGATCCGCGTCAACTTTGCTCCGGACGGGCCGATGGCGGTGCGTCAGAAGCACGCGCCGCACTCGCACGGGCCGACGTGGGTGGCCGACGTGGGTGCGCGCACAACTTGGCGCGTGCTCACGATGGAGGGCTACGGCTACCTGAGCCACTACCCGCGCTTCTGGCTCAAGCCGCCGAAAGGGCACGGCGAGAACGATGACATGAGCGGCATCCCGCAGCGGCCGCTGCTGGCAGTCTCGTGCCACACGCCCTCGAGCAACATGGGGCGCTGCCGCGCCGAGCGGCTTCGCCAGGTCTTCGCGCATCCGTGGTCGGCCTCGTACCTGATCAGTCCGGTGCTCATCGACGAGGTGCGCCGAACGTACTTCCCTGGCGTGGCCAATCAGAAGACTCTCTCGACCGGCATGACGGCGGTCGCATTCGCGCAGCAGCTGTGCGACGAGGTGCACCTGTACGGCTTTGGCAACGGTTCATGCGAGGATGTGTGCTACCACTACTATGACTGCGGGCCCACCGCCGGCTCCGCGGGTCTCAACCAGTCTGACTTTTTGCACAACCCCCGCGTCTCGGGAGGCTTCCACAACTTCTCGGCGCAGGCGGACGCTCTGCAACGCATGGCGCGCGAGGGCAAGCTCGTGCCGCACTGGGGTCGCTGTGACCGCAACCTCGGCGATCCGCCCGCCGAGTACCTTGCCTCGACTACGCCCCTTGTCGCGCGACCTCGCGCCCGCCGCCGAGGAGGCGGCCGAGGCAGCCGAGGCCGGCGCATGAGCCGCTGGGCGCGCGAGGTTGAGCCGCACGTTGGAACGAACGAGGAGGGCTGAGCCCTGAGAGGCAATTGCGTGCCGGAGCACATCAGCTGAGACGAGACTCGAGAGTCGAGAAGAAACCGGCGCCACCAGCTAGAGCGTAGCCGGAGCTACAGTCCGGTCCGGTCCACTCACGTCTCGTCAGTCAGCGCCGTGTGGGCCACAGATCGTTCGTGTTTTCCGGGGTCCCCGAAGGGTGATTTGTGCGCGCGCCACAAGTCCATTGCATGCGCACGTATGTCGTATGAACGTACCACAAAGAGTAAAGGAAATACAACGAAAGTGCAAAGTCCGGAAATACGCCGATTCAGATTCCGACAGCGTCTCTCGTCTCACACCGCGAGACACCGGACGTGTGTTCTAGAAGGAGTTACCGCGGATAGTACCTCGGCGTAGCGTGGGGTGGCAAGTCGCAAGTGCTCGTGGAGTTTGAATGCTTGCGTGGCTGCCCGCGATATGCCTTCGCCGTGAAGGACGCGCGCGCGCGCGCCTGTTCATCTATCCAACGGCACCAGCTCTGCGACACAGCGTGGCCTGTGAAGGCTCGCTGTGAAAGCAATCGTGCCGCCCTTCAAGCCTACATTCACGCAGGCGTCACACTCAGGAACTTGGGCCTGTTGCGCTGAAGCATGAGTAACGTGAGGCCGTAGCACGCGCCGATGATCCGGCTCTGCATCATGGCCGCGTGCCGGACCGTCGATTTTTGGAACGAAACCCGCTCGAGCGCCTGCTCGCCAGTCTGCGCGCAAGGCCCGCGGCTCCCCTCGCACGAGAAGGTGAGGCCGGTGAACTCGTTCACAGCGAGACCCTCAGAGCACCAGCGGATGAAAGAAGCCTTGGGCAGCCAGCGGAGCACTTTAGGCGTGTTCTCCTCGGCCAGGTTGAAGCCGTTGAAGATGATCATGAGCACGAGGATCGGTGGGAACATGGCGAGAGCCACGTCAGTCGTGGGAGCGGCGGCGCCCAGTAGGAGGCCGAGCGCGCCCGAGGCGAAACCTTCGAGTACGAGCGTCATCAGAAAGTTGCGAAACTTGCCCGGCTGCGGGTTGAGTCCCACGAGCGGATAGAGCGCCACGCCGCCGAGCGCCGAGATGAGCGCCGAGACTGGCGCCTCGGCGACGACCTTCGAGAGGAAGCCATCAGAAGGAATCAGAAGGAATCGGAAGGAATGAGAGGAATCAGGAGGATCAGCGGAGCACCTTTGAGAGGAAGTAAGGCGCGACAGTGTACATGCCTTTTGAACGCTCGCTTGCCACGATGGCCTTTTCTTTTGGAAAGGTCCGGATGGTGCTCGCGATGGCGAGATTGCCCGCACCGATGGCCACGAGCGAGAGCAGGCCGAAACGGTCCTGGATCGAGCTCTGCGTACGTCCGAGGGAGTAGATGCCTCCGTAGATGAGGGCAATCATCAACTGCTGTGACGCTTTGATCAAGAAGGCGGCCTTGGATCGAGAGACTTCCTTCCACGCGCGACGGAAGAGAAGACGAAACTGCGTCCAGCGCGAGCCTGCCTGCACCTGCCCACTACGGCGCCACCGGGCGTTGCCGCTCGCCGCCTCGCCAGTGCTCGCTACGGCGTCTCGGGCACTGGCGCGTCGACCAAACCGGAGGCCACCATTCGCCGCCTGCTGCTTGGCGGCAGCTGCCAACTCGAGGATACGCCGATGTGCCTCGCCCTCCTCGTCCTTGCTGCCGTATGGCACCGAGACCAAGTCGACGACAAACTCGCCCGCGTTGATGCCCGCCGGACAAAGATGGCCAAGGCTGCCGAAATAGGCAGCTGCGCCCGCGGCGGTGCCGTCGTACATGACGCGTCCTTCGGAGAGGAGGAGAAGGTCGTCGAAGAGGTTGTAGATGGAGCCGCGCGGCTGGTGGATCGACATGACCACCGTGCACCCCTCGTCGGCCAAAGCCTTGAGGGACTGCACCACCTGTTGCGCCTGGAATGAGTCCAGTCCACTCGTGGGCTCGTCCAAAAAAAGAAGCTGCGGGTCTGATAGCAGCTCGCACCTGGCCCGCGCCATCAAGGGAGGTCATCAGTGGTAATCAATGGCCATCAGTGGCAATCAAGCGACTCGCACCCGATGGCGAGGCGCTTGCGCTCGCCGCCCGAGATACCGCGCCGCTTGACATCGCCGATGATCGTGCCTGCCGCCTTGACGAGCGACAGCTTGGCGATGATGTCGTCCACGCGACGCTCCTTCTCTATGAGAGACACACTGCTGGGCAGGCGCAGCCGTGCGGCAAACAGCAAGGTCTCGCGCACAGTCATCTGCGTGTAAAAGGTATCCTCTTGCTGCACGAAGGCCATGCGCAGCCCTGGCACCTGAGATGCGCCGCCGCACTGCTCACCATTGCAGAGCAACGTGCCCTTCAGCGACGCGCCTTTGCTAGCTTTCACGTTGCCTGAGAGAGCATTGAGCAACGTGGTCTTGCCGCCACCCGAAGGTCCCATGATGGCGAGCAACCGCCCGCGTGTGGCGTGCCCGCTGCAATTGAAAAGGATGGTCTTCATGCCGTCCTTGACCGTAAAGGACAGGTCCGAAAAGGAGAGGTCGACGCCTTCTATTACGGACGCAGAACGGGATCCCTTCAATCGAAAAGGAGAGTGCACGCTGCCACCGCCGCGAAGGAGAGTTGGCTGCTGGGGTGCCGCCTCAGCCGAACGCCGCGCACCCAAGTCGTTCGGCGACGCAAGCCGCCCGGCGACAGCCGCAATGGCGACGAGGAAAGAAGAAATCTGACGCATTGCGCAAGCGCAAAGGTGGCTTGGCCCTTGGGCGGAGCACGCGAGAGCTCGCAGCGTTGATGCGGGTGGCTTGGGCCTTGGGCGGGCGGCGGCGGCGTGACGAGTAAACACGTCTTTCCCCACAGGCACACTGTTTGACGCACGGGCAATGCCGCTTCGCTTGACTCTTCAGTGTGTTTCGACTAATTAGCTTGCTTGCTTGTCTCTTCACTTGTGAATGAGAGGCGAGGTGTTTAGGAATTTCCTACTCGACAGGCGCGGTAGTCGCAAGTGCGAGGTACTGCCGGCTGTATCTTGAATCTTCACCTCCTGTTCACAGCGCGTGTACCGACATGTTAAATACGAGTAGACGTCGATAAGACGTGGGCAAGTCTACTAGATTAGTAGCGTACCTTGTACGCGGCTACGCAGCTGAGTCTATCCTCTATGAGTAAAAGTCCAATCCCGAACACCGGCCTAATAAGACTGTCCGGTGTGTGGGACTGAGAAAGAGTCTCGCGGGTTGTCAAGGACTTGGGGTGCTCAGCAAGTCACATTCGCCATGACCTTCGCCGACGTGGCCACCTTCGCCTGCCTTGCAGCCTCCTCCTTTTCTTCCTGAATGGCGGCTGCCTCTTCTTCCTGATTCCGCTTGCGGAGCTCGGCTTGCAACGCGCGTGCAGAACTCACGAGCGCAGACAATGTCTGTCGCAGCTCCTTTTGGCGCGCTGCATCCCTTGATGCTGATTCCATCAGGTCGCGGAACCCTTGCTTGACCTCGTCTTCGTCGAGGTCGCCACCATTGTCGACATCTAGGTCCCTGAACAACCGGTCAATCTCGAAATTGGGCGCGACAAGACCGAGCTTCTTCACATTCAGTCTGAACTCGTCGGGGTCAATCTTCCCATCACCGTTCGCATCCCACTTTCGCACGATGTCGGACATCTTCAAGCTGGACGCTTTCTGCAAAAGCAACGTTCCTAGCCGGAACTCAGTGCTCGTGTTCACCATCGCGGAGATCCTTTCGATCTCCACGTTGGCGTTTTCGACGGCAGCCATGGCGGCTGCCGCTTCTCGCGCTTGCGCCATGCGCTCTTGCAGCCGCGTGATCTTTGAACGCGCGTTCGCCGACAGCTCCGCATATTTTGCTGCACTCTCGCAACATTGTCTCAGGGCATCCTTGAGCTCGTCCACGTCCAGAGAGCCGCCACCATCCTTGTCCCACTCCACAAAGAGTGCATCGATCTTGATCGTATCCACCTTGGGAAGCAGTTTGCGCACACGCTGTCGAAATTCCATCTTTGAAATAGGGTCCTCGCCATTTTTAGCCAACTGCTTGACCATTTGGGCCAACTTGACGTTGCGCGCCGAGAGCACCTCGCCCAGCAGGATAGCAACCGTCTTCTCGAGTCCAAATCCTTTCTCCAGAGTGTCGGCCTGCTGCTGCAGATTGACTGCAATGCCCTCGAGTGCGGCCGACGTAATCAGCAGCGACGCAGAATTCACCTTGCCGCCGCGTTTAGCCTTGTCCGGCGAGGATAACTTCGGAGAGTGTGCCGCTCGCGGGGCCTTCGGCTCCTCACTCGATGCACTCGAGGCGCTTCTTCCAGTGAAGAAACCGGGGGCATTACCGCTCCTGCTCGCCCGAAAGCTGGCCTCTGCTGCCTCTCGTGCCGTCTTGGCGGCATCAATAATGAATTGTCGGCGTGTGAAACCCGGCGTGCCAGGCGTGCTGCTGTGGAAGATGACACTTGACGGCGAGAGGAGGTTCCCTCTAGCAGATAGGGAACCGGTGCTGCTGGCTCTTGCAGATCCATAGCCTCGAGCTGAAGCGAGGTATCGACTATCTGAGAGAGAAGAGTGGGAACCACTTGCAGACGAGGGCGTTGCCCGAGCTCCCCACGGCTGCAATATGCTCCAGCCTAAGCCGCGTGCGGAGCCACGTGATGAGCCTGGGAGGTCTCGTCCTGTGCTGGGCCCGCGGGCAGATGCAGGGGGTGTGCTGGCCCACAATGGCGTTACGAGACGATGGTGGCTGCCGGGGGGCTCATGCGAATGAGAGGCCTCTTCGGTAATCTCCTTGATCATTACATTCGTCTCCCCACGTTCCTGCTTCTTTGCTGTGATCCAGCCAAGCGAATTCTGAACGCCAGGATGTTTGATGCACACGCGGTGGGCACCCTCGCCATTCCTTCGCGCGTCGACAACAATCACCTTGGAGCCGTAAGGTAGCGTGCAAACCTCTCGCGACGCCGTCTCAATTTTCTCGCGCACAATGACTCCGTGCGGTGCAATGACCTCAAACATCGGACGCATTGACTGGTGCTGACTGCGATTGAGAGAGCTAAGCGAGGCGGCAGCAGGCGGCAGCTGCCTGTCACTGACGCCGTTCGGCACCGGCGCCGGCGGAAGTGATTGCGCTATGATGCCGTTGGACGGGTCGTTTTCGTCCTCGTGGTCGTCATCCATGGATAATTATTTTGGACGGCGAAGCCACGGGGTGCCGAGGAGAGGGATTTGGGGTGCCGAGGAGAGGGAATTTTGTTGAGAATATACCGGTACTGCACTGTTTAGGAACGGAGACGAGCGGATGGACGGACGGTAATAACTGTAAAGCCGGGGATACAATGTACTGTACAGTTTAGGATAAGAGACGTCGAATACGCGAGTTTGCAAATTGGGTCAAGGGGGCGAGGGCCGTGGACCCGGCTGGGCGCGCGTGCGTAGCGCTTATAGCGCAGCACCTGCTTCGTGCCTTCTTGTCCGTTCACGTGTACTGCTGTAACGTTCTTCGTTCGTGTTACAGACTGTATTCATAGTTCTCTCAAACACTTCAGTGTTAGAGCTCACGCCGATAATTCTGCGCCACCGCTAATTTCGTACATATTGAGTGAATTCAAATACGGGAAAGTCCCAGAGGCTGGGTGTCGAGTTATAAACTTTGACTGTGAATCCGAGCAGCCCCGGAAATGTCATCATGCTCGAGCACATGGCACCGATTGGCTTCGGCGACGCGGCTCTGGAACGGCGCTCACTTGGCGCAGCGGCGTGGGCCGTTAACGATGCCCGAGCTTATCCTCTACGAATACGAGGCTTCCCCTTACTGCCGACGTGTGCGGGAGACCTTGTGCGTTCTCGGGCTGCGGGCATTAATACTGCCTTGCCCTCGTGAAACTCTTCGGCTGGAAGGCGCATATGGGTCGTTGGCGCGCCACAAGCACAAGATCAAGGCACTCGGAGGGTATCTACTGTTCCCATTCCTCGAGGACCGCACCGCCGGAGTGACGCTCAACCAGAGCGCAGCGATTTGTGAGCATCTTTGGTCTTCCTATGGGACCGATGTTGACCGACCCCGGGAAGACGCCATTCTCAATGGTAACGTCCTTCCACTCGCGCTCAGCTTTGCATTGCTAGCGGCGCCGAGTGGGTTGCGCCCGCTGCCCAATGCCGGGCTGATGGCGGCAGCCCCGTCGCAGCACGCAGACGCGCTCGAGAGCACGCCCCTCGTGCTTCACGGCTGCGAACCGGATGAGGGCTCGCGTCTCGTGCGTGAGCGCCTGTGCGAGCTGCAGCTTCCCTACATGCATGTGCCCACCAGCCTGCCCGCGCCGCTGCCGCATCTCGAGGACCCTACGACGGGCTTCAAGTGCTTCGGCGCGCGCACGGCCCTCGACTACCTCGAGGACCGTTATCGCGGCTCGGCCTGCACCAGCCTCTTCGCTCCCGTACCCGAACCCAACCTGGGTGATGCCGACCGCAAATCGTGGCTCACGTACGCGCTCGCGCCGGTGCCGGCCAGACGCGAGCGTTTATGAGTGATGAAGTCCAACAGCGAGCTATGCCCAACCTCGGTGCTCGGAACCGCTGCGACCGGACGCCGCGACCGGACCGCGGACGCCGCCCAATAATTACTCTGACGAAGCCTATCACGAGTGCCTCTGCCTTTTTAGTACCTATATTTCTATATTGAAAGGTTGCTCTTAAGAGCTGCTAGTATCAATGGGTCGCCATGCGCTCAACGGAAGTCAGAACGTTAGCTTCGACGAGCGGTACCGTACTAGCTACTACCGTTCGAGGGGGCGTCGTCGGCGTTTGACATCCCCGGGTTGGGCCCCGGCGAGCCGAGCGGGCGCGGGGGGCGCGCGTGCGGTCCCGGGCTGGCGCCGGGGTCTGGTCGCCCGCGGCCAAACCGCAAACGATATAACATGCAGGAGATGAACTGGGCCGGCGCCCGGACGCGCGCCGACCCGCCCACGGCCCACCAGCCGAGTGGCGACGGCACCATCTCGTGAGAGGATACGACGGCAGTATACAACCGCGTATAACTCCCATGCATCACGCGCCATGAGCATGACGCCCACCAAGACAAACACTCAACACCTACTGCCATGCGATGAGCGTATGCTGCGACCACGAAGTCGTATCGGGTACTTTACTTAGGTAGTGCGCGAGCCTGGCAGGGGCCGCGCGAGATGCGGGTGGTAGCGCAGCACCTCTTCCCAGATCAGTTGACGCAGGGTTTCCTTAGTGGGCGCCTCGCTCTCGAATCCCATCTCAATCTCGGGGATGGGCAGAACCTCTTCGGGCGCGTCACGATAGGCGGCAAGGTACGGATGTGCGAGAGCCTCGGCAGCGCTCGGCCGTTTCTTCGGGTCGAAGTGAAGCAACTGTGCCAGCAGGTCGAGGAGGAGGGGGTGCGCCTGCGGATAGAGGCGCGCGAAGCGCTCGGCGGCCGCCGCGGGCGATGCGCCCGCGGGATCACGAGGGACGAGGTTTCGAATGTATTGCACGGCTTGCTCATTGTGGATCCCGAGCAGCTCCTCGGGCGTGGGCACGCCAAGCTGCTCAACCACGAGCCGCAGCTGGTGCAGCGAGTCCTTCCCAGGGAAAAGAGCCTTCACCCCGAGTAGCTCGGCGAGGATGCAGCCCACCGACCACATGTCCACCTTGAAGTCGTACACACGATTCTGTACGAGGAGCTCGGGTGCGCGATACCATCGCGTGACAACGTACCTCGTGAGCTGGCCTGACTTCGAGCGTGGCTCTGCCGGCGGTGTGTCCCCCTCGCCGCCGCCGCCGCCGCCGCCACCGCCACTGCCGCCGCGTCGGTGGCCGACAGCGACGTGTGGCTCGCCGCTGTATGGGATAAGCAAGCGCGCAAGACCGAAGTCGGCGAGGGCAAGCTCGCAGTCTCGATTGAGCAGCAGGTTGGTCGGTTTCATATCGCGGTGCACCACGCCTGCCGTGTGCAGGTACCGGAGCGCGCGGAAGACTTGCCACAGGATGTACTGCACATGCGCGTCCGTGAGCGTATGACCCGAGTAGATGACACGGTGCAGATTCGTATCGAAGAGCCTCGTGACGAGGTACACGTCGGTCCAGTCGGCGAGCGAGAGCGAGGGCGGTGGCATCAGGTCGGTCAAGTGGAGCACGTTCGGGTGGCGTAGCGAGCGTAACAGACGAACCTCCCGCAGAAGCCGCTTGCAGTCAGTGTGGTCGTGAAAGGGGTCGAGCACCTTCTTAACCGCCACCATCGCCGGCGCCGGCCTGGCCCTGGTCGACGCAGCTTCCGCGGCCGCGTGGTTGCCCGGCGAACGCGCGTCGTACTGAGCGTCCGGCGTACGCGCGTCGAACGAGTTGTCGCTGCTCGAAGGGACTACGGAACTGCTGCTGGCCGTCGGTTCCGTCTCGGGCGGCGGTCGTGTGTCCTCGCCGGCACAGACGAGGCCGTACGCTCCCTTACCCACCATCGACCTGATCGTGTAGCGGGCGTCCACCTCGAAACTGAGCCCATCGATGACGTATGAGCGACTTGTGTACAGCGAGGGCGTCATCGTCGTCGTCGTCGGCGGCGGCGGTGGTGGTGGCGGCGGCGGCGGCGGTGGTGGCGCTGCCTGTTCTGCGTCAATCTCCGGCTGCCACGATGCTGGCACGGGCGCGGGCTGCTGCGAGGCTTTGCTCGGCCACTGCGGCGATTTGGGCTGCTGCTGCTGCTGATGATGATGATGATGATGATGTTCCTGCTGCCGTTGCTGCCGATGCTGCCACTGCTGCTGCTGCTGCTGCTGCTGTTGATGATGATGATGATGATGTAGCGGCTGATGAGAATGGTGTGGTGGATTGGACGAGGGCGGCGGCAGCTGCTGCGATTGCTTACGAACATCACAGTCGACTGCGGTGGCGTAGGCGCTGCCGGCCGAAGTACTCGAGTATTCGAGGCACTGGTCTGAGCTCGGCAGTGATGGAATCATCTTGCGAAGCAGAACGTAGATGGAGCGCGGTAGCCAGGACGTTGTGACTTGCGCGCAAGAGGATAGCACCATGATCGAAGAATCATGTCCGCCCATGGTCTCGAGGCTGTTGGGGACGGGCGGTCGACGGGCGGATTGTGTGCTCGGTTTACGTTTGTGGAGCTCTATTTTTGGAAACTAAACTTGTGAAGGAGAAATTTTTGCATATCTCAAACAGGGGGGATAAAATAGTAGACCACTCCCCTTTGGACCACTCCCCTTTGGATCAACGCTGAAACAGTGGGCAGCGTCGAGCGTGGTGAACTCGAGTATAAGTACAAGGGTCTCCATTGCCTCTCTCAGAGCGCCGGGCTCTCGGAGGAAATCATCATTGCAGCAAACAACAACAGCAGCGTGGTGATGATCGAGGCGGAGCCCCAGGCGAGCCCTCGCATTTTTACCATGTTATCGCCATCGACCAGCTGCGAACGTTCAAGCTGATCCTCGAGGCGGCAGGCCTCGTCGTCTTCGTCGCAGTAGCCGTTGAGACGGCCGTTGTCAGCGGACCTGTCCATGAGGTCATTGAGGTCATCTCGGTCCTCGCCGATGGCATCTTCTTTTGCGAGGCTCATTTTCATCTCCATCGCATCTTCTTTTGCGACGTCGCTGATGCCAAGGCGGTGATGGACCGCCTTCCAGATGCGTTCCGACAAGCGCGCAATCTCACTCTCTCTCGAGATTGCAATCTCCCTCTCTCGCTCTGCCAGCGGCGGCACGGCAGCAGCGGTGGCGCTGTCCGACACGGTGATGCGCATCGGGGCGAGTGCCATCGACCCTTCTGGTTCGCGTTCGCGTGCTACTACCGGAAGGAAAGCAATCGCCATCGCCTCTTCCGGTAGTAGCTCGCGGGGCGCCGTGACGGGCTTCACTTCGAATTCCTTATACGTCCCAAAGACGCGGTCCCACAGCGTTGTGTATGGGGCGTAATTGCATTTGGCAATCGCATGATGCATGTGATGCTCGTCTGCTCGCCAGAGATCAAAGGGCAAGGCGCGATCCATGTTGTCGTGCGAGAGCACAGAGAGCAAGCCTGCGATGCTGAAGAACCAGATGGCGCCTGGTAGGCTGGAGTACCCAAGGCCACGATCGAAGGCCCACAGCACGCCCAGCTGCATGTAGAGGCCCACTTGCGACTCGATGCAGCACGTGTTGAAGGTGTCCACGAGGCCGCGGTCGGGGTACGTCTGCTGGTGGTGGTGCCGGTGCACCCACCTGAAAAGGGGGGTCATCCGAGGCCATCAGAGGCCATCAGAGGCCATCAGAGACTATGCAATCAGCGACCATCAGAGGCAATCAGAGCCGAGGGAGCCGGTGCACCCACTTGTACAGGATGGGCGAAACATGCATGGCGCGATGCCACCAATAGTACACGAACTCGTAGCTCACCATGTAGAGCGGCACTGCAACCACCAGTTCCGGCAATGTCTGTGTCACGAGTTCGAATGGGGATTCGGGGTAGATGCCGAACATAGGCGGCGAGGCGAAGTCAAGGCCGAAGGAGCGCATCAGGCAGATGAAGTGATAGAAGAGGCCGGGCATGCAGAGCGCGTTGAGAGCCATGTATGAGGCGTCGATTCCATTTAGCGGGTGCTGCACCATGCTGCTCGGGCTCCGGAGAGGCACCTCAAGGGAGACTGTCTTCCCGTCGGCATCTGGCTGCGACTGCTTCGGGGGTAGCAGTCGTGGCATAACCGCAGCGCTCCAACCGAAGGCGGATACGAAGATGCATGAGTACATCGCAACGCGTTGCAAGGTGGGGTCATTTGAAAGAAAGCCAAAAGTCGCTTGCGCATCCAGCCCGAGCTGTGCCCAGTCGGTGAGCGATGCTTGCAAGATCAGAGTCACAATGGCGCCGATCCACGAGAGCAGAATTGGACCAGTGGTCAAATAGCCAGGGGTCTTGACGACCGGTTTGCGGTTGCGGGACGGAGACCCGGGTATACGAGGCAGCAAGTCCGTCTGCGGAACAGCCCGGGCTCTTGAGAACATCGGCGAAAACATTGGTCCGCGGGACAGAGCGCACATTGGCGAATCACAGCGGCGGCTGCTTCCAGGCGTCGTGCATCTTATGGGCCAGGCGCTGGAATCCACGCGGCTCATAGTAGAAGGCGCATTGGCTCTGGCAGATGTGACAAATGGAACTTTCATGAGTGCGCAAACACTCCCTTGCACCGAGAACATCAGGAGCATCAACATCATCGCAGTCGACATCGAGGGGAGTCGAGGGAGTCGACCTTCGCACTGTCGACATCGAGTTTCCCGCAATTAATTCGCAGCAAATGTGACCTCAACTTTAATTTCACACGTAACTAATTAAGGCACAGGTGTGAAACCCTACGGCACCTCCCTGGGGGATAGTTCGAGAGCTCGTGCATCTTGTTACACACACAAAACGACGGCGGCTCGCCAGGTTGTCGCTGTCGGTGGCTCTCTACGGAGCCGCGGTGCGCGGTATACGTGGCCACGTTCAAGTAGAGCGATGGACTATCTGGTTCTGGACGTGGCCACTGTCAAATAGAGCGACGGCGGCAGAAACTTCGCGAGGACGTCGCAAATGATGTAGCCTATCTCGATCTGGGTGCGCGTCGCTTTACCCAGAACATTCGCTGTCCAAACGATCGGGAAGCTGTGCCACGCGAGGACGAGATAGGCGCAGACCGCGCGGTAGCTCGTGGCGCTCTTCTTGCGCCTGGGGTTGTCGGAGAGCACCGCGTGTGAGTAGCAGTCGACGAGTGGAAGGTAGATGCCCGTAAACAGCAGCGCGTAGAACGCGACGAAGCTCACAAACGCCATGGCTATGCTCACGCGCTCATCACGGAGGTAGCCGTCAGCGAAGGCACCAGAGATGAGCATGGTCGACACGCAAAGCAACGCAAAGCACACGCGCCGCTGGCCCGTGACCGCGACTAGCGTGGTGGTGGACGGCGCAGACTGCAGGCTCTGGCTCAACCCGTACAGCGTCATCACTTGACTGCTGACGGACGACATCCAGAGGGCACTGTGCAGTGGGTTGATGCCTGCTCTAGCGAGTGGCCAGCAACACTGCAGCTCGCACGGTGATGGGGCAAAGGCTTGCCACGTGTAGAAGAGGGTGGCGACCACGTGCACAACCAACGCGGGCGTGACCAACAAAGTCTGACTGTTCGCGCTCGACATGACCTGCAGAACGCCCTGAATGAGAAGTGCGCTGAAAAGGGCGACCGGCGTCGCCATCAAATTCGTAATCTCTGGGTCAACAGGTTGGACCTTGAAGTACGGCCAGCCAACGACCGCACCACTGCATAGTTCCCGCATGGACAACACGCTGCAGGTGAAGAAGGACGCAGCGATCCCTGGTACAATCTTGGACAGCGTCGCTTCAAGGGAAAATGGGAGCCACAACCAGCCGGAAAGGACACCAAGGAGGAACATCGTGTAGAGCACGAGCATGATGAGTACCCCCGCAGTAGCGAACATGCGGAGCAAACACCCTCGGTTCGGGACGCGCCTCTACGTGAGGCGGCCAGCAGGCTGTGGCGGGTTTTTGCTATGCCTAATGAACTCCCGCATTGTGCTTTGTGTGCTCCCACTTGCGAGCAGCGAGCCGATACCGGTAAAATTTCATCGGGGGAACCGGGACACTGAAGGATCACACAGACGAACCTCACAACCATCCCAACCCACCAACGCACCCGCACGAACGCGCGATGACCGAATCCGCGGCCGACTCAACAGCCGCAGCCCGCTGTGCAGCAGCCCTGGAGCCGACCGCTACCTGCGGCCGTATGTTTTCGAATGAGCAAGCACGTAATCTAGCGCGCCCTTGACCTTTTGGGGGGGTACTTTCGGAGATCGTTGGAGACTCGTGGAGACTGTGTGGGCGCGGAGGAAAACGCTTGAGCCGGTCTTTGTCATGGTCGGGGTCGTGGGCGGCCTTGCCAGCGCGCTGGCAATTTTGCGACCGCGGTGTCTGCCGCCGCGTGCCGGCATCGTCTCGTGGGCGAATGCAGCGGAACGGGAAGGCATCGTTTTTGTTGGCTCGTACGTGCGCGTGCAGGACATGCCCTCCCTGAGGCTACCTGAGTTCACACTTGCTGGCCGCTCGAACGTGGGCAAATCCTCCGCGCTTAATACGCTCGCCGGTCGCCCGAATAAGAAGATTGCAAAGGTCTCCAAGACGCCTGGTAGCACACGCCTCATCAATCTCTACCGCCTGGGCAATGTGTGCACCATCACCGACCTGCCAGGCTATGGCTACGCTAAGGTGTCCAAGGAAATGCAGGACGACTGGAGAAAGCAGATTGAGGCGTACATGCGCCGGCGCGAGGAGCTCAAGCTGGCGGTGCTCTTCGTAGACGCACAGCGCGATCCGCAGGAGTCGGACGCGCAGCTCCTCGATTTTCTCGAGGCGGAGGCGAAGAGCACGCTGGTGGTCGCCACAAAGGCTGATAAGCTTGCCAAGCAAGCCCTGCAGAGCAGCCTTGAGTACCTACGTGAGAGCCTCGCGCTGCCGTCCGACCAGCCCATCGCGCTGTCTAGTGTCACGGGCTTGGGGAAGCGAGAGGTGTGGGGTGCGATCAACGAGATTTGCACCCGGAGCGCGACCATTGACGGCGAGAGGTAAGGCGAGCGGAGATAGGTGTGGGGGTGCACGGTCAACCTCGCTTGGCGGTTGGCGCGGCGCGCGATCCTTACTCTCTCCTATTTTAGAGATTGCGTTAGAATATGTATAAGGAAAAACGTCAGCAGAACGGACGTTGCACGTACCACGTTCCGTCTTCCGACCCGACCGGACCGGGCCGTCTGGCGTTGCTTCCTCGCCTTTGGCGTCGTTCGGAGTCTTAGTCCGCGCCGGCGGCGCGAGCAAGACCGGACCCGGACCGGCCGGACCGGCCGGCCACGCGCGGATCGCATCGCCACGATGGGGCATGGCGGTCACATACGCTGACAGGTCAGCTACTACGACTACAGCTTGCCACGCGACGCACCGGACGCCCTGTGTGCGCGATGGAGAAGCTGCACTCCAGGGGGCACACCGCCCACCTGCCCACAGCGCGTGCACACCGCAAGAAACAGCTCACGGCAAAAGGCGAGCGCGAGCCCAACGCGCGGCGTCGACGGATATCCGCTGGCATGAGCCCACTCCTTGTACCAGTAGGATTCCTACTGGCGGCTACGATGCGAGGCATGGACACACTGCAGCCCAACGCGCCAGGCGCTGCGCCTGTGGGGGTTGCGCGCCTCTGGCCTGTGGTTGCTGCTGGATGCTGTGAGCTCGCCGCAACGAGCTGACCGCGAGCTGCCGTCAGTTGAGCTGTAACCGTACTTCCGCAGCCGTCATGTTGCACCCGTCACAGTTTCGTCATGTTGCACCCGTCGAGACCCCAGCGACCCGATCCTCCTCAGCAGTGCCTCCGGGGTCGAGGACGTGGCGTATCTCGGCGCAGAGCGCAGCCGTATGTGGGCACAGCTCGGTGCGCTCAGCCCCGCGCAGCCGTGCAGCGAGGGCGCGAAGGTCGTCGAGCTCGTCGACGTCCGAATGCGTTCGTCCCACGTGGCAGCGGAGGCCCGAACGCGAGAGCGCAGCAAGCTGCGAGAGCGCTGTGTCCTTGGCGGACCAGTGCACCGCCTCAAAGACCCTCGACGGATCCGCCTCGGCGGGCAGAGCCAGAAACGTGTAACCGCCGTCGGAGGCCGGGCAGAGGCTGGCAATGCCATGCTCCTTGGCCGCTTCGGTTGCGGCATCGACCGAGGCGAGAGGCAGCTCGGGGCAGTCGGAGCCGAGAAAGGCGACGCGCATGCATCCTGTCGTAGTGCGCACGCGCGTCAGCGCGTCCGAGAGCACGCTGCTCAGGTCAGAGGACCTTGGATTGGAACCCGCCAGCACGGGCATGAGCATCCAGCTCGCCTCGCCCTCGCCGCCCGGGACGACCTCACGGAGCAGCTCGGCGAAATAAGCGCGTGCCGCATCGTCCGGTGGTGCGTAAAGCAGCACGCGTCGATATGAATCCACTGTGAGTCGACTGATGAGGTCTTTGACTGAGGCGCGCGATAAGGCTTCCGTCCACTGCTGCGCCGCATCCAGCTGCGCTTGGGTGGTTGGCGAAGCCGCTGCGTTGCTGGCAAGCGCGGCCAACGCAGCGGCGAGCTCGCGCGTCAGACGCGTCTTCGAAGTGCCACTCCTCGGGCTCTTGGCAACGAGCACGAGCGCGGTCAGCGGCTCGGACTGCTCCATGTGTTGCGATGTTCATCTCACATCTGTGAATAGGACTCTACCGAAGTTCCAAACCTCATTAATTAAGCCGCACTCTGCTCGGTGGTTGGTGCCCGCGCTGCACTCTCTCAGACTATCTCGAGAGGTGCTGCTGGTCTACCAATGTGCAATGAATGGGCTCTCACCCTGTCCGGTGAAGGGGTGCACTCTTGCACTGTCTCTCTCCACACAGTGACGGCGCACTCAGGCACTCTCACGCGCCCGTGGTCATGATCGTGAATCGCTCGAGCATTCGGCGGTGCTGCCGGCGCAGGTAGACGACTAGGACGACGAGGATCGCCAGCACGACGCCCGTGAGCACCGCGTGGATGACTGTGAACACCAGGGTCGATGCCGCGTCATCGCGCTGGTTCTTCACATACGAGTAGAGTGGAATCGGCGGGAGGTCGCCCACGACGGCGAGCAGTAGGTTCGAGTAGCCTATCAACCGTCCCAGTTTCGAGGGCGGGTAGCGCGCCGCGTTCTGGAAGAAGTGGAAGTACGCGGCCCAGACGAGCGTGCGCGCCGGCCCGAAGAGCGTCGCGGCAGCGTACCTGTGGGGAGGGAGGCATCGTAGTGAGCACTTGCATGCAGCCGGCCCGAAGAGCGTCGCGGCAGCGTACTGGGTGGCCACTGTGGGAATCCCTTGACAGATCGCCCAGGCCGACATGAGGCCTCCACACACGAGCATGTACTCGTGGTCGCGATGCTGGAACCTGGCGAAGAGCCATACGGCGATGGGCGTCGAGAGTAGCGCGAGTACCGGGAAGAGCACGTTGAAGTAGTTCGAGATGTGGTTCGAGATCTCGAGGTCCCAGGTCACCTGTGGGGAGGTGATGGCGCTGTGGTGAGCACTTGCATGCTAAGAGTACATGAGGGTTCGAGATCTCGAGGTCCCAGGTCACCTCAAGCTGCTGCGCGACCGTCTGGATGTAAAAGGCCTGCTTCAGGTTGAGGCTGGCCATGAAGCTCACCATAAGCACCGTGTCCGTCCGACAGAGTAATTCACGCAGCGTCGTCGTGTCGTCGTAATGCATCACCTCCACCTCTCCTACCAGCGAGCCCCCACCGACGTGCGGCAACAGGGGTGCCGTATTGAGCGAGTCCCTACCGACGGGCGGCAACATGGGCGCCGTATTGAGCCGCCCGTCCGCCTGCAGCTCTTCGCGTGAGCGGCGCCGAAGGTGTTCACGGTCCACACGATGTTCACGGTCCACACGAGCGGGCGAGGAGCCGTTGAGCATCGGCGCACTCAATGGCTGAGCGACTCTGGGATGATGCCGCTGCGGCGATGGCGATGGCGCGCCGCAGCGGCCGTTGGCGCCACCGTTGGAGCCGCCGTCACTGCTTTGGTGGGCCTCTGCCAGTGCATCCTCCTGCCGGGCGCCGTGTCGGGCGCCGCCCAACTTGCTCATGCGAACGCCCGGCACGGCGCCCGGCAGGTCGGGCGAGGGCGGGCCATAGGGCGGGCCATCCCTACTTAGGCCGTCCTTAATCAGGCCGTCCTTAAGTAGGCCGTCCCTAATTTGGCCGTCCCTAATGAGGCCGTCCCTAATTTGGCCGTCCCTAATGAGGCCATAGGGCAGGCCTTCAGGCTGTCGGTAGTGAGAGTACAGGCGGTACTGCTCGGCGTGCACGAGCCCAGCAGCGCTCGCCGCCGCCGCTGTGCTCACACCGACCGCGCCCCCACCGCCCTCGCCGCCGCCGCCGCCGCCCTCGCCGCCGCCCTCGCCGCCGCCGCCTTCGTGGTGCGCCTCCCGCGTCTGCCCGTCGTGGCTGTGCATTGCTGGGATGGGCTCCCGCACGGGATTGAGGCACTCTCGAGATGTGTATCTCCCTCGAGATGCGTCGGGATCGAGGCACTCTCGAGATGTGTATCTCCCACGAGATGCGTCGGGATCGAGGCACTCTCGAGACGCTCGCATGGATCCGCCTCCAGCGAGCGACGAGGTACTACAAAAGGGGTCGAGGAGCGAGTCTGGCAGCTCTCGCGAGCGAGTCAGCGCGTTCTCCTGCCGCTGCAGGTGCAGCGTCTGTAGTGCCTTGTAGGTCGGAATCAAGAAGTAGACGCATGCAGATGCTAGTAACGCGAGGCCTAGCCAGCTCAGGAGGATTGTGGCGAATGGGACGCCAGACCCCTGGGCATAGAGGGCCGACCAGATCAAGAATACGAGCGATGAGGCATCAAACATCGCCGTGATAATCGGCGTGATGACCGGTTCGAGCCCCTGGAACTTCTCGCCGAGCGAGAGCGCGGAGAGGAAGATGCCAGGACCCGCGACACCCAGCAGGAAGAAGCCCGAATACCATAGCAGCTCGATATCAGCGATGAGCGAGTTGTACGCCAGTATCCCCAGCCCTGTGCTCATGATCGACCCGGCCACCAGCAGCGAGTTGCGAGCGCCCACCCGGTCTTGAAGCTCGCCGTACAGGACCAGCACGCCGTCCTCAGCGAAGAGCGTTATCGTCGAGAGCATCACGATCTTCTTGCTCTGCTCGTCACAGCACGGCACTCCTCGGGTCGTGTTGATGGCTGCCTTGCATACGGCGGCAACATCCGCATCGCACGCGTCGACAAAGAGCTGTTCGGCGTACAGCACCGGGTAGAGCGAGTTGAAGCCAAAGCACGGGCCCGAGAGGCAGAGCACCCAAAGAGCGGCGAAGGTGATGGTAAAGCACGCTCGGCACGAGCATGCCCGGCATACTGCCCGTATGCTACCCAGCATACGCCGCCACTATCCACGCAGACAATACGGATGGATCCAGGATGGATCGACGGAAGGCTGTGACGCACCGTCGGCGTCGCGGGCTCGGGGACCCCGCGTTTGCTGTGGAATGTGCGGCCCCTGGGTCGTTTTCTTGAGGATGTATCGGTGTCTCTTTCCTGGCGATTCAGCCAGCGTGCTTCACGTCTAGAAAAGTCAATCCTTACCCCCCTGCAGAGCTCAGCGAACTATCGATTATTGGCTTGCTGCTCAATCACCTACGCGCCGGCTGCGTCCTCATATAAAGTTGACGCCCCTGAATGTACGGGTCGTCCGGCGGTTGAGCTTGAGGGTGAACGAGGTGCTTGGGCAGATTGGTCGCCCAGCGGCGGTGCAGCTGATCGGGCCGCCAATCGGGGTCGGCGGTCCCGATACCCAATCGCGTGCGCACATTCTGCTCGATGTGGACGACGAACTGATCGGGTCCGTGCGTGTTGCCCGAGAAGGCCACCTCCGATTCACCGTACTTGAGCTCCTCGTTTTTCGTCGGATAGTATCGCAATTGCTCAAACCACGCCTGCGAGGGCACCCATCCCGCCTCTTTTACTTTGCAGACATTCTCGGTTGAGCCCGGCTTGGCGACGATGAAATCGATCTCGGACACCATGTCGCGGTCGCGGATCTGCTTGCGGCGTTCGGGATCGGCATGCATCTTTCCCGAAGGTGAGCCTGTCTTGCGTTCGTCGGGGCCGAGAGGCGCCGCACGCCGATCAAAGTAATTGCCTCGCGGGCCTCCAATGAGGGTCACCTTCGCGGGATCGAACGGCACGACCTGATCGAACGCGGGTGGGTCAGGACTCGCGGGGTCGATCGGCACTAACGTGCCCGGCGAGCCGGCAACTGCCAGCACGTCCGCAACTCGTACGGGCGATCTTGGTGGAGATTTGTGCACGCCCGAGTTGGTCGCTCCCTTGATGCTTCCCCGCCCCTCCCGCACGCTTTTCCGCTGTGTGCTTGAGCCGGCCGAGTTCCCTGAGGGGCTAGAGGGTCTGACGGCGGCGGCCTTGGCTGCGCTCTTGGATTCGGCCTCGTCTGCGAAACCGACTGGGACATCGGCGTGCCAGCGCCGAAGGATTTCCGGCGGCGACCGCGGCGGGCTGCCACTGTGCGTGGCTGGGACCATCTCTTCAGCAGCACGACTCCATTCATCCGCGGCAGCCCACGTCCACTCCTCAGCCTGCCAATCTGGGACGGGGCTACCCATCAGGTAGCCTGAGACCTCGGGCTCGATGACTGGCGTGTCGCCCGAGTGAATTGTTTCCTTGAGGCCCGCGGCCAGTTCCTCGATCTCGTAGTCGAGACTATTTGACACCCGACCAGTGGCCGAGCGCGCGGCCTTCAAGGCTATCACGGCACGGAGGCGCTCGAGCTCCTCCTCCACCTTCAGACGCTGGCCGTGCGTCTGATGCTCAAAGTAGTCGAGCTCCTCCTGCCGCTCGATCTCGAGCGTCCTGAGAAGCTTCTTGAGCTCCGACTCTCTATTACGGAGGTCCGACGACGGCTTCGGCCGCCCAGACTTGGCGGCGCGCGTGGTCATAAGGATGATCTGCGAACGAATATTGCCGAGTTCCTCCTCCAGTGGTATACGAAGGCTGCGCGCATACTCCTCGAAGAGCTCGAGCTCCCTCTGCTGGTCGCTGACGTGCTTCGCTAGAAGCCGCGTAAGCATTCCCTCTCTGCCCGCCAGCGACTTGAGGTCCGTCGACGCCGTCGGCTCGATCGGAACCTCAAGCGCGGAGCCGGCAAACCAGGAGCCGGCTGGCCAGGAGCCGGCAGGCACTGGCGGTGCCTCGGTCCCACTCGTCGGCACCGTGGTCTCGCTTGGCGGCCGGACAGGCTTCATGTACCCTGGCACCTTTGACGGGTCGGATTGGCTGCCAAGGGTCGAGCTCGCAGACTCCGTGCGGCTCGTGCTAAGAGGGGTGGCCATCGTGGACGTGTGCGTGGCGGGGATTGGTCCCATGTACTGCTCCGAGAGCTGCATTTCAAAGTGATGTCGGTGCATGATCCGCTCACGGAAGCGTCGCATCTTTGCATTCTCGCCGCCGCAGCGGGACAACTCAGACTCTTTCAGCGGCTTCGCAATGTTGGGCGGCAGCGGCGCGGGCAGAATCTGCCGTTTCTTCAGCCGCTCCGTCAGTCGCCTTGTGATCTCACGCCGGTCGCCGTCGGCCAGCGGCTGCGGTTCCGGGCTTCGCAGCGGATCTGGCGGTGAAGCGTCATTGGCGGTGAGCTGCTGCTGCTTCTGTGGCGGCGAGCCATGCATTGCGAGAGCGGCGTTGCGTGGGCGTGCAGGCCGTACCGCTGCGGCCTGCGAAATATCTGCAGCTTCTGCGGGTTTCGCGACTTTGGCCGCCTTGCCCCCGAGGAGCGTGGCGAAAGAGGCCAGGACGGTCGACATCGCCAAAGTGCGGAAAGCGCGGTTTCGAAAAGAGGACAATACAAAAACAACTTTGAAGGGGACCGTGGAGTGCCCATACTCGTCGTCGAGGCGGTTTCACACACGCGTCGCATCGAACACTGTTATTTCGCTAGAACCGTAAGTTGTATGAATGTCGGGGCCCTTGGTGTGATTGTTCACGACAAGCCGTCGTGTCGAACACTTCGGCTCTGCAAAAGCAGACCCTGGGCTGCGACGCTTAGGTGCCGCCTCGATGGAGGGCATCGGCGAGCAACGACCAATGTGCGGCGGCGATGGCCACCCCTCACTTGTCGCGCTCGCATGCGTCGAGGTAGCGCGGCATCTCGGCTCCGAGGAGCACTGTCCGCCCCACCGGCTGTCGAGCCTCAGTGAGCGTCTGCGCATGCGGCTGCTCGCATGCTGCATCGCTGAGGGCACGCTCACGGACGGCGTGATGGCAAACTTTGCCGCATCTGAGCTGAAGCTGCGTGGCTCGCGCGTGAGCGATCGCGGCCTGTGCCTCCTCGGCCGTGCCTGCGGCTCGCGGTTGCTGTCGCTCGACATCTCATTCTGTCCGCGGCTCAAGGACACTGGGCTGATCGCGCTGGTGCACGAGTGCCCGCAGCTGCTGCAGCTGCAGCTGGCACACTGCCGCTTCTCCGATGCGGCGATCGAGCGGCTCGTGCGCAGCTGTGCGGGCCTGCGTACACTCGACTGTTCGTGGAATGGATCGGGCATCACCGACCGCGGCGTGCGCGCCATCGGCAAGCACTGCCTGCGGCTCGAGAAGCTGGCGCTCAACGGGTGCCGCATGAGCGACGACACGCTGCTTGCACTTGCATGCGCACTCCCGCAGCTCACGCAGCTCCTCACCAAGGGATGCGACCTCTCCGAATCCGGGATGACGGCAGCGCTCTACGTGCTGCCGCGGCTCGAGGTCGTCGAGCTCAGCCAGATCGCGCGCCTCTCGGAGCCGAGCCTGCAGCTGCTGCTGCCGCGGATGAGCCGCGTGACGCGCCTCGATGTCTCCATGTGCATGCGCCTCGGCGACGTCGCCATCAGCCGCGCTGCGGCCACGTTGCCCCAGCTGACTGTACTCGAGTGCTACGGCGTGTCGCAACTCCGGGCACCAACGCTCGAGGCGGCAAGGCTGCGGACCTTGGTGCTCTCTGGCTGCCGCGCGCTCGCGACGCCGAGCCTCGTGTGCCCGGCCCTTGAGACCCTCGAGCTCCAGAGCTGCCGTGAGCTCCGGCCCGAGGCTCTCACGCTCGCGTGTCGCACTTGCCCCGCGTTGCGATGCATCGACCTCGCTGGGTGTAAGGAGCTTCGCGTCCTCGTGCTCGCGGCGCCGTCGCTGTGTGAGCTGCGGCTGGACGGGTGCGTCAAGCTGGAGCGGCTCGAGTGGGCCCTACCCGCGCTCCGCACTCTCATGGTGAGAGGCTGCGAGGCCCTCCACGTGACGCTACGGCTGCATGCATGCGCTCACCACGGCGCTCCACCCTCTTCCCACAGGTGAGAGACTGTGAGGCCCTCCGCGCGCCGATGCTCAGCTCGGCGCTCCACGGAAGCCCTCGCTTGGCATCGCTGGACACGCGCTCCTCGCGCCACCTCGACTGTGCGACGCTGCAGCAGCGCATGGCGACAGTCACGACGCTTCGGGTGACGGTGCCGGCCGCGCCACCCGCCGCGCCTTCGCCCACCTCCAACGGCAATGCCTTCGAGTGTAGCGCCGTGTCGAGCGCCGCTGCTTCCACCGTCGCCGCCACCGCCACCAACGCTTCCGACAGCGCGGCCTCCGCGGCCGCGGCCGCCGCCGCTAGTGGGGCTGCCGCGGGATCCGCCACGTTGGTCGCGGCACCACTGCCTCCGTTGCTGCACTCGTTGCACCTGTCGGCACTGGGATACTCCAAACCAGAGGCGCCCAGTGCTCCGGGAGCTGCCAGCTCGTCGGCAGCCGCCTCGACTGTCACCTCCTCTGCCGCTGCCTCCTCTGCCGCTGCCTCCTCTGCCGCCTGCTTTGCCCCTGCCTCAGCTGCCGCCAACGCCACCGCCAACGCCACCGCCAACGCCACCGCCGCCGCCGCCGCCGCCGCCACCGCCACCGCCGCCGCCGCCGCCGCCGCCGCCGCCGCCGCCGCCGCCGCGCCGACAGTGGGCACGCGGACTTCGAGTCGAAAGGCGAGCGCCGCTGCGGGCCGCAACGGTCACAGGGGGGACGTCGCCGCTCGTGCGGCCGGGAGCGATGCGGGCGATGGCGAGGCGGAGGCGCAGATCCAAGAGGGAGACCTCGGGAGATCTCGGGAGATCTCGGAGGCGCAGGCCCTCGAGGCGGGGATCGAAGCCCCGACGAAACGCCAGCGCACACGCACGTCTGGCACGGCTGCACACCATAAGGAAGCCACCCCTCAGGCTCAGGCTCGCGAGGCGGCGGCGGCGCCCGTACCAGCGCCCGTGCCGCCGCCGCCGCCGCCGCCAACTCTGGTGGTCGCGCGCAGTGACGAACCTCGCGGGCATCCGCTGAGCTTGCTACCCCGTCTCGCTTACCTTGATCTGGCGGGCGCGGTCGGGGGCGGCTACCTGCCACCGCCGCCCCTTCCTCAAGAAGACAATGGTCCTGCGACTGCTGCGGCGACTGCTGCTGCTGCCGATGATGATGATATTGCCACCACCGCCGGCGCGGCGAACCCGACCGTTACAGGCGATGGCGGTGGCGCCACCGCCGCGGCCGCGGCCGCCGCCGCTGCGATTGCGTGGTCCCGCTGGTGTGAAATGCTTGGCGGGTGCTCGACGCTGCACTCGCTCCGGCTGTATCGCACCGACGGGCTCACCGACGCCTCGATGGCGGTGCTTGCGCGGGCTTGCCCACAATTACGCTCGCTTCGGCTCGAGAGGCAGCGGCTCGTGGCGCCGCTGCTCGAGTCGGCCTCGCTGTGCGAGGTGCACTGGATCGAGTGTGAACAGCTCACCTCGCCCCAGCTACACTGCACGCGGCTGCGTACCCTCCACTTTACATGCACGGAGCAGCTACACTCGCCGCTCGTTCGCTCGTCGTCGCTCCGCTCGCTCAGCATGGCCTACTCGAGGCTACTGTGCAAGCCTACCCTCGACTGTGCTGAGCTCACCGAGCTCGATCTAACGGCCTGCCAGGCGCTCCCCGCGGCGCAGGCGCAACGGCTGCTCTCGGGCTGTCCGCGGCTGCAGACGCTTCGCCTCTCTGGCTGCCGTGCGTGGGGCTCGAAAAGCACCTCACCCGCCCCCGCCCGGCATGCATGTGCTCACCACGACGCGCCCTCTCCCCACAGGTGAGCTCCTCGAGCTCCGCCTCTCGTCGCCCTCGCTCCGGGCGCTTCACCTCGGATGGTGCACGCACCTGCAGACCCTCTCGCTAGAGTGCAGCGCGCTCACCGCGCTCTTCGCGTACGGGTGCACGCGCTTGAGCGCACCCAGCCTCCGATGCGCCGTGTTGGGCACCCTCGAGCTCCAGAAGGGCGGTGCCCTGGACGACGCGCTCGTGGGCGCTCTCGCGGCGGAGGCGCGTCAGCTCGAGAGCCTCAACCTGACCGACTGCAAGCTGCTGCGGGAGCCTCGGCTCGCGTGCGACAAGTTACGAGTCCTCCACCTGTACAACTGCGTCCACCTCCTGAGCGTAACGGTGCTCTGCCCGTCGCTCGAGCTGCTCAACCTCACGCACAGCACCGCGCTCGCGAGCCTGCACATCGGATGCCCCAAGCTTGGCACGCTGCTCTGCGGCGGGTGCAAGCTCCTGCCCGACGCGTGCGTGCGAGTCGTCGTCGATGCATGCCGCGCGCTGCACACGTGCGACGTCAAGGGTTGTGAGCTGCTCAGCGAGGCGACTCTCAAGGCACTCGAGGAGCAGCTGAGCAGCCGACGCCAGGCGGCCAGCATGCTCCTTTAGGACGGGAGGAGGCGGAGATATAATCTCCGTTACCTCAACATTATTGATCTTCGTGACCCGTTCCCCGGCGATAGCCGCGGTACGCGTACGGGATCCTCGTAAGTAAAAGTATCTTAAGATGGATCTGGCCTGCATTCCACATGCCACGATGCCCCCTCTGTTGCGCGGCTTGAGTAGCATGCGTACATAAGAAGATGTAACAGTATTCCTTCGTGCTAACAACTACTAAAAAGCCGGCGGTGCGCAGCTCGCTCGCGGGGACGGCACACGGCTGCAGATCATCTAATCCTAAGAACAGATACCGTCTTCACACGACCTCAATCAACTCAATGTCAAACTCGACTGGCGTGTTCGGTGGCACCAAGCCAGGGAATCCTTTCTTGCCGTACGCCAAATCAGCTGGTATAACCATCCGTGCCCGTGCGCCGATGCTGAGCTGCATGATGCCCTCATCGAGGCCGGGAATCACCATGCCGGTGCCCACTCGAAATCGCAACGGCCGCCCTCGATCGCGCGATGAGTCCCACTTGGATTTGTCAGGAAGGTAGGCGTCGTAGTGCACTGCAACACTTTGAGACTGTGTCGGATACCCATCGCTTGTGCCCGCACGAAGCATACTGATGGTGACTCCCTGCGCACGGAATGACTGATGACGTGAGCAAGAGTGTGGAACGGCCGATGGCTTGAGCGCGAATCAATTTCAGATCGATGAGGCGTATGCAGACCGTCCTGGTCGTCTCTGATGCCAGGGAATACGCCATCTCAGGCGTTCGACAGTTTGTGTCCAACGCGAATGTCAAGTCAAGTCAAGTCAAGTCAAAGTCCGGAGCACATTCGATAAGCTTCCGTATGGTTGTCTGTTGTTTCTGTATAGACTTGACTTGACAACGCGAATTTCACAGGTGGGTGTGAATTCATAGAAAAAGCGCTAGGATGAGCGTTTGGGATTCTTCAACCAAAACGTGCCAACAAACGGACTAGCCGACATTCCGCAACCTCGTTCTTCAGCCAGCCGAGCGCGAGTCGGGATCGGGGTGACACGTCGGGCCGCACGACCCACCAGAGCATGCAGATCCGAGATCTCCGACATGATCTCCGAGTGGCTCAGTCCTCAGATTCGGCGGGCTGCTCGAAGTAGGCGCCGTGGCGGGTGCGGGGGCCGGCAGAGCCTGAGCGGGCCGAGCCACACCCAGCTCGACCGGCGACATGCCCTCGTATCCGAGCAGTAAGTGCAGCATCTGGAAGCCCTGGGGACTGAGAGCGCTCGCGTCGTCTCGGGCAGCACAGGCGTGCTCATGCAGGATGACAGCCGCGCTCGCCCCGAGCATCAGGGCTTCGAGGCTAGCGGCAAGAGGGCGCAGTAGCGCCGCCGCAGCGCTCCCCAACGGCAGGCTGCCACATGTGCCAGCGGCCACGTGCGCGCCGTCCAGCACGAGGGTCCAAGTTGCTTGGTAGCTCATCCGAAGAGCAAGGTCCTCTCTGCGAAGAGGGCGCAATCAGTGTCCATTAGTGGCGTTCCGTGGCCATCAGAGGTCATCAGCGGCCATCAGCGGCCATCAGAGGCCATCAGAGGTCATCAGAGGCCATCAGAGGTCATCAGAGGTCATCAGAGGTCATCAGAGGTCACCCTCTGAGGCCATCAGAGGACATGTCACCTGCGAGGAGTCGCATGCAGCAAGAGGAAGAGTCCAGGTAGCCACCCAAATATGGACACGGCGCGGCCGCCCGCGCGTGCCAGCGAGAGCGTCGTGATGAGCAGCGCTGCCGAGGCGATTGCGTCCATCATCATCTCGCAGAGCTCCGCTCGGAGCTCCAGAAGGATCGTGCTCACAACGGCGCTTCGGCCGCGTCCACCGGCGCTCGTCACGGCGCTCAGAAGTCGCACGACGAGGATGGAGCAGAGTCGGCTCGCCACGACGCGTCCGCCCAGCGTGGCGAGCGCCGGTGGTGCACCGGCGGAAGAGACGGCGCTCACGGCGGCGCTCGCACTCGCATCCGCCAGTGCGTTCGACACGGGCATGATGCGCCACTGCCATAGCTCGAGGACGAGGAAGCGCGGCACACACCCCTCCATGCGCGACGCGCCCGAGTGCGGCGGCTGCGCGTCATCGCGAGTCGCGCGGAGCAGAGCCCAGCTCGAGGCACAGCCCGCCGCTACCGGCGCTGCCGCCGCAACGTAGTCTCTGGTAGCAGTGCGCCGTCGTCCCGTCCTGCTGCGGCTAGCTGCGTGCCGTCGCAGCAGCAAGTGCCCTGCGCTGATCGTGGCCGTCGCGTGGATGTCCGAGCGTGCTGCAGCGACGAGTGGATGCATGCATGCCAACATGGACCCGGCAATGGCTCCAGAGGCGGCGGCGCTCCGTCGCGAGTCCATGCCGATCCATCGCAAAGTCAGACGCACCACGTGGTACGTCACACAAAAGCAAGAGAGCGCGGCGCCGAAAGCAAAGGGAGCCGGCACCGTCGTCCCGTCGCGCATGCCGTGCGCGCGCAATGCCTCGGCCAAGCGGCCGGCGGTGCAGCCGAATAGGAAGGAGCGCACAGCGCCCGCGGCAGGGACGAGTAACAAGTCGGCCATTGAGCCGCAGAGGTTCAACCTCTGACCTCAGTGATTGAGCCGCTCCGCCCCGTCCCCTGGGTCGGCCGAGCGCCGCGGGAGAGTGAGAGGCCGCGCAGCAGTGAATGCATAGGGACATTTCTGTCTGCCGAGTGAACACCTCTCCTCTCATTCACAAGTGACAAGCGAAGCGGCATTGCCCGAGCGTCAAACAGCGTGCTGTGGGGAAAGAGAGGTGTTTACTCGACAGCATTTCTGTGGGGAAAACTTGTGATTTTCTGCACATGCGTTTCTGTTCGTGAAAGGCAGGTGTCCACTCAAAAGGTGCTCGGCGTGTCGCCCGAGACTTTCGCTGCTGCGCCGAGTGCTTCCAGCGCTTGCGCAGCCTCGGGCCTCGCATACTGGCGCGCGATGTCGAGGGGCGTCTTGCCCGATTTGGCAAGCGCGGAGACATCGCCGCCAGCGGCCGCGAGCATCTCGATGATGGGCACACTGCCGTGCTCGGCCGCGCCATGCAGCGCAGTCCATCCCGAGCGACTCGAAGCGCCGGGGTCGGCTCCGGCGGCGAGAAGGATGCGGAGCGTACCGGCATCGCCACGCTCGGCGGCCAGGATGAGGGAAGTCTCGCCTGCCCGATGAGGAGGAGGCGCCGTAGTGAGCACGTGCATGCAGCTGGCCAGGCTCCAAGGATGAGGGAAGTCTCGCCTGCGCCGTCGCGCTCGTCCACGCACAGACCGCTGGCCGAGACGGGCACGCGCGCCCAGCGCGCCGTGATGAGCGCATCCGCCTCCGCGGCCCCGATGGCGACGGTGCGTCCCTTGCTCGACGTGCCGACGTAATACAGGCGCCAACGGCCGCTCGGCAGTGGGACGACCCACGGCGTACCTGTGTGGGGAAGGGAGAGGGCGCCGTGGTGAGCACGTGCATGCAGCTCGGCAGTGGGACGACCCACGGCGTACCTGTGGGGAAGGGCGAGGGCGCCGTGATGAGCACGTGCATGCGCCAGGCATGGCGCTCCTCGTGCTCGCGAGCGTACCTGTGGGGAGGAGAGGGCGCCGTGGTGAGCACTTGCATGCAGCTGACCAGGCTCCAAGGGGAGAGCTTCTCGTGCTCGCGAGCGTACCCACGTTGCCATTGTCCCAAGCATCGGCCTCGGGCGGAGCGCCTTCAAAGATGGGACCGCCCGGGTCGGGCCCCAAGCCCTCCGCCTTGGTCCACAGACGCCCGTCGGACGAGGTGGCGATGCCGAGCCGGTGGCGACCGTCCGCGCCCACGCCCTCGTACACCATCACGAGCCCAGCGCCCGATACAGCGCCTGCCGGATCGTGCACCACGTGGCGCGTGCCAATGCCAGCTTCGTCAAAGCTCCCCGGTGCGCCTCCACTGAGGATGGGCCCTTCGAGCTTGGCATAACGGCCGATCGGATGACCATCCTGGCTCACGGCTGCACCGACCGCCCAGCGCGGCGGTGCACCCTCCGCCTCCGGCGGCTGCAGCGCGTGATACGTCATGAGCCACTCGCCATCCGGCTGCCCGGGGTCAAGGGGCAGTGCCCGGGGCCACGAGACGAAATTGGAATCCCAAGTGCCAGAGGTGCCTACGTCCAGCAGGGGATTGGATCCATGCGCGCGCTCCCAGACGCGCCCGCGCCCATCGCGCGAGGTCGCCGCGCCTGGGCGCATCTTGAAGCCCCGGATAGGAGGGCTGGGCCCCATGCCCAGCCGCACCTCATCTGCGCTGCCCCCAAAGTAGAGTGCTGCGTACGCGCCGCCCGCGAGCGGAAAGACGTCCGTCATGCCGAGGTGCACGTGGTCGAAGGCATCGGGTGCGTCCGACGGGCGCAGAATGGCGCCGCCCTCCAGGGGACCCTCGACGCGCGTCCAGGTGAGCCCGTCGTCTGACTCGGCGAGCCCTGAGACGCCCGTCGGCAAGAAGGCGGGCAACCCGCAGTTCCACTTGTCGTCCGAGCGGCCGTAATAGAAGCATTGCCACTTGCTGCGCGACGCGGACGGGGGCAGCACGATCGGCATCGCGGCGCACCGGCCGTCCCACCAGCCGTCGCCAGAGGAGCCGGGCGTCAGAACGCGGCCGCTGAGGATGGAGAAGCGCGTGGCAGCTCCAATCGTGGCACCGCCCGCGTTCATCCGTGGCACACGCACACGCAGCACTGCCGACGTGCCTGACAGCAGAGTGAGCAGCAGCAGAGGAGACGACGACCTCGTTTGCGAGGCGCCGCAGCGAGGGACTGGCATGGCGTGAAATACCCACACACAAGCTAGTATCAGGGGGAGATGAAGAAGTATGAATCATAATTTCATACAATGACCGCCGTCACGTTATCCTGTGGGCTACATGTAACGTCTATGTAAAAAGGCGCTCGTGCTGGATGGCAATTTCGAAAAGTTTACATTGTAGCCGCGAAAACCGCACTTGGCACGCGCGAGAGAATGGACGCGACAGGCAACCTCGTCAAGGCCAACGCGATCGTCGACGCGCTCCGTCGCGGCGACGAGGCCATGGCCGTGGGCCTCATCGACAGCGTCAAAGGAGCGGCCGACCTCGGGAAAAGCCTTCTGAGTGCATGTGAGACTGGTCACCCTAAGTGCGCGAGGCTGCTTCTCGCCGCCCACGCCGCCGTCGACCATGCAGAGAGCAACGGCGTCACGCCTCTGATCGCCGCCTGCGACAAAGGCGACGGCGACTGCGTGCAGCTGCTTCTCGCCGCCCACGCCGCCGTCGACCAGGCAGAACGCAACGGCACCACGCCTCTGATCTCCGCCTGCAACAAAGGCAACGGCGACTGCGTGCAGCTGCTGCTCGCCGCCCACGCCGCCGTCGACCAGGCTGATAAATGGAGCATCACACCTCTGCATGCCGCCTGCATGAAAGGCGACGGGGACTGCGCGCAGCTGCTGCTTGCCGCCCGCGCCGCCGTCGACCAGGCAGACAGCGACGGCGCCACGCCTCTGTACGCCGCCTGCTACAAAGGCCACGGCGACTGCGTGCAGCTGCTGCTCGCCGCCCACGCCGCCGTCGACCAGGCCTCCAGCTACGGCGTCACGCCTCTGTACGCCGCCTGCGACAAAGGCCACGGCGACAGCGTGCGGCTGCTGCTCGCCACCCACGCCGCCGTCGACCAGGCAGACCGCAAGGGCGTCACGCCTCTGCACGCCGCCTGCCGCAAAAGCCACGGCGACTGCGTGCGGCTGCTGCTCGCCGCCCACGCCACCGTCGACCAGGCAGACAGCAACGGCACCACGCCTCTGATCGCCGCCTGCGACAATTGCGACGGCGGCTGCGTGCGGCTGCTGCTCGACGCCCACGCCGTCGTCGACCAGGCAGACCGCGAAGGCGGCACGCCTCTGTACGCCGCCTGCGTCAAAGGCAACGGCGACTGCGCGCGGCTGCTGCTCGCCGCCCACGCCGCCGTCGACAAGGCCTCCAGCTACGGCAACACGCCTCTGCTCGCCGCCAGCGACAGAGGCCACGGCGACTGCGTGCAGCTGCTGCTCGCCGCCCACGCCGCCATCGACCATGCGGACTGCGACGGCTTCACGCCCCTGCTCGCCGCCTGCAACAAAGGCCACGGCGACTGCGCGCAAATGCTGCTCACCGCCAACGCCAGTGTCAACCAGGCAGACCGCAAGGGCGCCACGCCTCTGCACGCCGCCTGCAACCAAGGCCACGGCGACATAGTCAAGCTGCTCGTGCATGCTGGTGCACGCACCGACTTGCGATGCGCTTCGGGCACAGCCCTCGATGTCGCAGAGGCTGGAGGCCACACGATCATCGCAAGATTCCTGCGCAGCCGGCGCCGCGCACCTGCGACGATCGCTGCGGTCGCTCCGGTGTCGAGTGCGGAGCGTGCGGCAGCCGAGCGGGCAGCCGAGCTTGCCGCTGCGGCTCTGCTGGCCGAGGAGGAGGCGGAGGGCGCGCACAAGCAGCGCGCGCAGAAGACGAACGCGAGCCAGAAAGCCAAGGCCAAGAAGAAAGGGGCGAGCGAGGCGAGAGCGCCGGCAGCGAGTGCGTCAGCGGTCGCGAGTGGCAGCGCCGAGGCGGACAACGAGGTGTTGGCGGCGGCTGGCGACGACGAGGGCGTCGTGGGTCCGGCTCCTTCTGCCGCCGCCGACGAGGCGCTTCGTGTGGCCATGGTGGCCGCGCAGTACGAGGTCCTGGTCGGTGCGATCATGGAGCACCACGCACTCGCGAGCGAGGGCGTGTTGGCGGAGGCGAGGGCGATGCGCGAGCGCTTGCACAAGAAACGCAAGCAGGAGAGCCAGAAGCTGCGTCGCAAGCACGCGACGGAGATGGATATGCAATCCAGCCTGTCGAAGCTGTCGCTGCTCGAGGTCACACAGTCGCCGCCTGCCGCAGGCTCAGCATCCGCAGAAGCGGCGCCTGCATCGGAGGCCCCGGAGGCACCCTCGGCGCCGCCTGCGGCCGTCGCCCTCACGCTCGCCGAGCTTGCGGCGGCGACGGACGGCTTTGGAGAGCAGAGGCTCATCGGCAGCGGCGGCTACGGCAACGTCTACACCGCGGATGCGCTGTCGTCGCTGCGGCCCGCGGCGCTGCCGCTCTGGTTGCGCCACAAGCCCGTCGCCGTCAAGCGCGCCAAGTCGGGCGTGCACGATCTCGCCGACCTGCAGCGCGAGGTGAGTGTGCTGCAGCAGTGCAGCCACCCGCACGTGCTGCTGCTGCTCGGCTACTGTCTGGAGCACGGGGCGCCGCCGTGCCTCGTCTTCCCGCTGATGCGCGGCGGCAGCCTCGCCGATCGGCTGTGGCCGAGAGAGGCCGACCCCGAGCACCTGCGCCGCCTCGGCCTCGGTGCGTCGCTGAGCCCTCTGACGTGGCACCAGCGCCTGCACATCCTACGCCAGGCGACCGACGCGCTGCTCTACCTGCACACGCCAGTGCCTGGCGGCAAGGGTGCCGTCGTGCATCGCGACTTCAAGCCCGAGAACATTCTGCTCGACGATGAGCTCAACGCCTACCTCGCGGACACGGGCTTCGCCAAGATGGACGCCGGGCCCGAGGCGTCGAAGATGAAGAGCGCGTCCAATGCGCTCTACCTGACCCGCGGCTATCTGGACCCGAGCGTTGTCGAGGGCGGCGCGTACTCAGCTATGACGGATGGCTGGGCGCTGGGCATCACGCTGCTCGTGGCGCTTACCGGCCGCTCGCCCCTGAGCATCATCACTAAGTGCGAGGAGGACTTTGATGAGGACTTTGCGGACATCGACGCAGCACGGCTCGCGGACGCTAATGCTGGCTGGCCACCGCATGCGGTGGCGGCATTCAAGGACCTCGTCCGGTCTGCTGCTTCGGGTCTGTGCCACGGCAGTGTGCGGAAGAGGCTCCCGGTAGCCGCCGCGCTGGCGACGCTCACGAGCCTGGCTGATGAGGATGGGAGCACTGGCACAGGCCGCGGCGCGCTCGACAGCTCGGTGCTTTCAAGCTCGGAGCCGCCCGCGAGCACAGCGGCTGGCTACGTGCCCACGCCGCTCTCGAAGCAGGTGCGTGAGATGCGCAAGGGCTCCGATGCGCACAAGGGCATCAAGGACAATATGCTGCTCGTGTTCAGCAGCGTCATGTCTCGACTCGACGCCATCTATGCAGCAAGGGCGGCGAAGGCGCCCGAGGGCTTTGAGGAGCGCATCAACTATTGGCATCGCGAGTGTGGCATGCGGATCGACCTGAAAGATCGGTTGCACTCGCTCCGCATTTGGAGGAATGCCGCGAGCCACCTCGACGACGATCGGTGGCGCCGCGATGGCCCACGGGATGAGGCGGAGGCGTCGCAGCTAGTGTCCGCGGTGAAGACTGCGATCGAGGCGCTCGAGGGCACTTCATCACGTACACGATGAGTATCATCGCGAGAGGTCGCCAACCATGGCGTCATCAGATACGATTACACTATCAGTTTGAGCAATCGGGGCGTATTGTGTGTCTGAGCGTGACGATCAACACGTCTCTGCCCGGTTCGCACGCGCGCGCGCGTGTACAGCATTGAATATTCGCGACCCGTCCGCGACCGTTTAAGCGTGATATACGTACTGAACACAGCCGCTATAATTCGATTCAGCCGAGATACGATATGGCCACATTGTATCACTTTCTCCGCCTGTTCGGCGGTTCTGACTTCTGTAGAGGACGTCGCAGCAACGGAGCGGCCCACATGTTGCATCAGCCCGCATACCTCAGCCGCATGCACTCCAGCCAGCAACGGAGCGCACATGCATCCTTCGAGGCGTGCGGCCGTTGTTGGAATGTTGTAAAGTACCATGCCCAACTGATCATGCCATCATCTCTTTCATCTCCGCATCGGCGGCGTCGCCGCCCTTTTTGATGGCCATCTCACTCTTCTTGGCGGCGAGCGCCTTGCGCCGCTCGTCAAGCTTCGCCTGCTTATCATCCTTGGTGAGGGTACGGCTGCTGCCGAGGGCCTGCTTCTTCTCGAGCGCAGCCTTCCGACCCTTGTTCGCATCCATGTGCCTCTGGATCTGCGCCGCCCTCTCCTCGGCCGAGAGCGAAGTGAGCCCCTTGCCGCCCTGCTCCGCCCCGTCAGCTTGGTACTCGCCCTCGAGTAGGAAACCATCCTCGTCGATCGAGAGATCCACTGCCAATGCCGGCGCCACGCCCAGCGCCGTCCCTCGCGTGCGGCCGCTGTAGGATCGGCCGACGGGCGCTTCGGCCGACGGCGCTGCCGCTCTCTCCTCCAAGAGTTTCCCCTTCTTGTCCTTGAGCGCCTTACGCCGTTCGTCAAGCTTCGCCTGCTTATCCTCCTTGCTGAGAGTTCGGCTGCTCGCGGACTCTTTGAGCTCCGTCTTCTTCCCGTCGAGAGCTGCCTTGCGATGCTGCACTGCCTCATGACTCTTCTTGAGCTCCTTCTCCTTCTCCGCCTGAGACAGGTCTGCCAACCGTTTGGCGCCGTCCTGGGCGCCGCCCGCGCCGCCCGCGCCGCCCGGCACGGCCTCCATGATATAGCCGGCGTCGTTGATGCTGAGCTGTGGCCTGAGGGTCGGTGGGGGCTGTCGCACGCCAGGCAGGCTGGGTAGGCTGGGCAGGCTCGGCGTGAGCGAGGATGGATCTCGTAATCGCACGGTGCCATTCCGGATCTGTTCCTGGAAGGCTTCCTCAGCCGCCGCCTCTTCCGCTTCCAACCTCTCGAGCTCCGCGAGCTCCGCATGCAACCTCGCTGCCTCCTCGGCCAAAGCCTGCGCCTCTCGCTCCGCAGCTACCGCGGCCGCCTCGGCCGCCGCGGCCGCCTCGACGAGCGCTTTACCCTTCTTCACGTCGTACGCCTTGGTGAGCGCCGCAGCCGCCTCCTCGGACTCGTGCTGCCCTGTGCTCAGGAGGAGCGCATGCAGCTTGGCAGCGAGCATGAGCGTCTCGGGATGCGCCTTGCCGTGGAGCGCCACGGTGCCACTGAGCTGTTCGCGCCACGCGGCCGCTTGGAGCAGCGCCATGCCCGCCTTGACATCGAACGCCCGGCCCAGCGCCTCGGCTTGCTCCTCCTGCTCGTCCTCCAAGAGCAGCGCGTGCAGGCTTGCGGCCGATTCGAGCGTCTCAGGGTGCATCTTGCCCTTACGCGCGGCCGCGCCGTCGAGCTCCTCGCGCAAGAGCATCGCCGCCTGCGCAAGTCGTCCGCATTCCTTGTGAAGGGCCGCCAGGTTGAAGAGCGAGTCGAGCGTCTCTGGGTGCAGCGGGCCGCAAACTTTGCGTCGCTCATCGAGCGCCTCCGTGAGCAGCTTCGTCGCCTCGTCGAGCTGGCCCTGGTCCTGCAGCAGCATGCCCAGGTTGTTGATCGAGGTGAGCGTCGCCGGGTCGCGCTCGCCCAACACGGCGCGACGCGCCTGCAGGCACTCGCTGAAGAGCGCCGCGGCTTCCTGCAGCTGCCCTTCCGTGTACAGCTTGGACGCGAGATCATTCATCAGGCTCAGCGTCGACGGGTGCGCGCTCCCAAAGGTCTTGCGCGACGCCTCGAGCCCCTCGGCACTCACGCTCGCCTCGGGCAGCTCCTGGGGCGCGCCCAGCAACCGTGCCTCGCCCGACATGGTGCCCGAAAAAGCGGCCTCGTCCAATGCGTACTCTGAGGTGAGCTGCTGAATGCGCGCGTACCGGACGATGCGGGTCTTGCGCGACGCCTCCGCCTGGCCCAAGAACAACTCGACCAGCAGCGCGCGCAGGCCCTCGGCCGACTCGAGGGTCTCCGGATGGTGACGCCCTTTGTGTGCGGCAGCGCCGTCCAGCTCCTCCTGCAGCAACGCCAAGGCCTCCTCCAACCGACCACGCTCCTGCAGCAGCCTGCCGAGATTGAACATCGAATCGAGCGTCTCCGGATGGCTGCCGCCGAGCGCCGAGCGCCGTGCGCCGAGCGCCTCGCGCAGAAGCTGCTCGGCTTCGTCAAGCCTGCCCGGATCCTGCATCTGCTGCGACCTGTCCTGCAAGAGCATGCCCAGGTTGTTGACCGAAGTGATCGTCGCTGGATCTTTGTCGCCGACGGTCGCGCGCCGTGCTTGCAGCGCCTCGCGGAAGAGTGCCTCTGCCTCCTCGAGCTTCCCTGCGTCGTGCAGCATGGTCGCGAGATTGTTGATGGAGGTGACCGTGCTCGGGTGCGTATTACCGAGCGCGATGCGGCTGGCCTTGATCGTCTCTCGCAGCAGCGCGTTCTCGTCTGGACCTTCGTCGATGCTGCTTCCAGCTTCGATCCCCGTTGCGGCCAACGCGAGGCTTGGCACCTTCTTCTTCTCTCGACGCGACTTCTCAGGCTCCACCTCGATGCCTGTCTGCAGCACAGGCTTGGGCAAGTTGGCCGCAGGCTGCGGCGGATCGTTCTCGGCCTTCGCCTTCGATCCGCCGCAACCTTGACCTCGCAAGCGCAACGATCGGCAGCCAGCAGGAGGGTCGGAGGTGGATTTTGGTTCCAACTCCATTCCGTCCTTTGCTCCAATCCTCGCGACAGCCATGGGATGGAGGGAGTGAGAGACGAGTTTGGGCGACGGTTACCGGTAAAGTACAGTTCGGTCGAAAGTATGGGGCCCGAGTACCTGTACACACCCTGCAGGACGCGAAAATTGGCAAACTTCTTATACACCAGCCGAACCTCATCATAATATTACCCGGGGTGTGCACGGTGGCCAGCCTGTGGTCGGTCGTCCTCATCCTCCTCTACAAGTTCTCTCCTTCTCTCATCCTCCACTGGACTCTGGCTCTTTACTACGTCCTCCTTGTCCTCCTCGTCGTCCGCCTCTCCCGCCTCTCAGTTGGTGGCGAGCGAGTCGTCGAGCCCCATCAGAAGCACCTCATCCACCGACGCCTGCAGCAGCTCAGCATCCACCTCCTCATCGTCGGGGAGTCCCAAAGCGCGCTTGCGCTCGAGGAACCGCATCGCCTTTTGGAGCACCTCCACATACAGGTCAAGCCCGATATCCGCCAGGCCGCCAGCGCCCTTTTGCGCCTCGCCAAAAAGGTTGCCCGCGCCGCGCATCTGCAGGTCGGATTGCGCGAGGCTCGCGCCCGAGCCCAGATCCGTCTCCCTCTGAAGCACCATCAGCCGCTGCTTCGCCTCGGCAGAGATGGTCTCAATACGAGGGTGCAGCAGGTACGCGTAGGCTTGCACCGCCGCTCGGCCGACTCGGCCGCGCAGCTGGTGCAGCTGGGCGAGGCCGAAGAGCTGCGTGTTCTGCACGATGATCGTGTTCACGTTCGGGATGTCGATGCCATTCTCCATGATCGTCGTGGCCACGAGCACGTCAATCTCGCCCAGTGTGAACCCCACAATCTTGGCCTCGAGATCGGCGATTCCGGAGTAGGCGTAGGCGATCCGAGTCTCGGGCAGTGTCTCGGAGAGGAAGGCCACCTCCGCTTCTACCATCTCGATGCGCGGCACGACGTAGAATACCTGGCCGCCGCGTGCAAGCTCCTCACGGATCGCATTCTCGACCAGCCCGTCGTTGCGCTCGCGTACTAGGGTCTGGACGGGCCGTCGGCCGGCAGGCGGAGTGTTGAGCGTCGACATGGCACGGATCCCTGCCATACACATGTACATCGTGCGCGGGATGGGCGTCGCCGAGAGGGAGAGCACGTCGACCGAGGTGGCGACCGTCTTCACCTTATCCTTCTGGCGCACGCCGAATCGCTGCTCCTCATCAACGACGAGGAGCCCCAAATTCTTGAAAATGATCTTTGGCGAGAGCAGCGCATGCGTGCCCACGACGACTTCCACCTTCCCTGCCGCAATGTCATCGCGTATCCCCTGCAGCTCCGCCGGCGTGCGCTTCGCGAGCGACGAGAGCAGCTCGATGCGCACATCGGGCATGCGCTCGCGCAGCACACGGAGGTGCTGTGCCGCGAGCACCGTCGTCGGTGCGAGGAGGCCCACCTGACGGCCCGCGCACACGGCGCGGTAGATGGCGCGCATCGCCACCTCCGTCTTACCGAAGCCCACGTCGCCGCACACGAGCCGATCCATCGGCTGCGGCGCGCTAATCATGTCGTACGCGATCTCGTCAAAAGTGCGTTGCTGGTCTGGTGTGGGCTGGAACGTGAACCTCGACGCAAACTGCGCCATGCGCGCGTCGTCCGGCGGGCACGGCGTGCGGCGCAGCTCCTGCCGCTCGGCGTACATCTTGACCAGGTCCGCCGCCACCGCCCACACTTTCTTCGCCGCGCGCTCCTTGCGCTTCTCCCACGACTTGCGCGAGCGTAGACCATCGAGCCGCACCGTGCCGTACTCACCCACCTCCTCGAACCGCTTGAAGAGCTTGAGGTCATCAGCCGCATCGCGCGGCGCAATCTCGAGGGTTCCATCCTTGAAGCGCACCTTGAGCGCCTTCTGGTACACGCGCGTGCCGTTGGCCAGCGTCTGGAACTCGGTCGTCCTGAATACACCCTCGAAGTTGCCGATGCCGTACTGGCGGTGCACGACGTAGTCGCCGCGGCGAATCTTCGATTTCGGCAGCTCGGGTAGGACCAGGCCCCTGGAACCTATCGCGTGCTGCTTGGCCGCCGCGGTCGCCGCGGTCGCGGCCGCGGCGGCCGTGCCCTCAGCAGGAATAGCGGCCGCAGCAGCAGCCTGCTTCACGACGGCCTGTATACTCGTACGAGGAGTCGCCGACACGACAGCAGCGAGACGGCTCGCTCGAGCGGTCGACTGCGAGGATGGTGTCCCCGATGATGGCAGCAGTAGGGCGGCGGCGAGTGGGAGAAGGAGCGTCAGCTGCACCATGCGATGCGATGGACCCACACGACCCTCGGACCGATCACGAGTGTGTAGAAACAGTTTGAAAAGGAGATTTTCGAGCTCAACGCCGAGTTTGCGGTACATTGTACCGGTAGTTCATGGTGCGGAGAAGCCTTTGACACTCCGAGATCATATCACTACAAACCCCCTGCACGAGAGTCGCTCGGAACCGCCGCGGTCGCACCCCGCATTCCATTCAGCTTGACCTTGAGAGCAGCCTGGATCAGTGGGATTTTCTGAACGACAGTAAGCCCATTCAGAGCAGCCAGCGCGAGGGTGAGCGGCCCACCCGGTGGCCGCCCGAAGACAACCTTCACCGCGCCAAACAGCCACGTTTCTGATCCTCGCAGCGCCTCCGCTGCCCATACTTCTCCCCATTCCGCCTGTAGGTTCAGCCAGAAGCTCAACACGAGACCGGCGCACAGGAGGCTAGCCAGCGTGGCCTCGAGTGCGGGTTTGACTAACGGCGGCTGCAACGTGGCCGCCTGCTCGGCAAAGGCCCGAACGGCCTGCTCGGCACGAGGCGACTCCCTCTCGAACTGGAGTGCGGCTCCATTCATGCAGTACCTCTTGCCTGTCGGCGGCGGGCCGTCTTCAAAGACGTGGCCCAGGTGGCCGCCACAGCGCGCGCACGAAATCTCGGTGCGTGGCACGACGGCCTTGAAGTCGACGCGCGCTACCACCGAGGACTCACTGACAGGAGCCCAAAAGGATGGCCAGCCCGATCCCGATTCAAACTTGGATTCGGTCGTGAAGAGTGGGTTGGCGCACCCAGCGCACAGAAAGACACCCGGAGTGCCCTTGATAGCGTTGAGCTCTGAACTCCACATTGGCTCGGTGGCCTCCTCTCGCAGAACGGCGTACGCCATCGGCTCGAGAACATCCTTCCACTCTGCGTCATTCGTGGGCAGCATCTCGGGTGTGCCCTCAACTAATGCTTTCCGCCACTCTGTTTTGGTGTACGGGGTGCCTCTCGTCGACATGCGCACGGGTGCGATTCGGAGCGCTGTGACGATCATCACAACCGCCAGCATTGTGGCGAGCCACCCGTTCACGAGCAGCACGCGAAGTTCGCTCGCGTCGCGATACCCGCAACGTCTCGAAATGGAAAGGGGGGGGGAAGAGAGCACGCGCGCTCACCGCTTGGGTCGGTGTGTGGCATTCGGTCCGTCCGAAGATGAGCGTCTGGGGACACGTTGGCCCTTCTGGATTCTTCTGTTGCAGACGCCATCACGTCATGGTCATAACGCCGCGTCATGGCTCATTGTGCCGCGTCCCAAGCTCACGTCGACCAGCACGTGCACTCATCGGTGAAACGAAATCCGAATTTTTCAATACTAAAGAAATCCGATGTCCGGCTCTTGCAGAATGAATCTTGAAATCAGTCAGACTTTGGCGACCCTTAAGCCAGAGGCCAACCAACACTTCCAACAATTAATGGTCCGTCACACTTTAGGGCTTGTCAGCTTGTCAAGGCAAGCCCCGCGCCGGCCAACGCTCACACGACCATGCATGCTTCCATGCTCAAATGTGGAGACAGTGAAGTCAAAGAGAAGCCAGAGGCCTCACTTGATTATATCTTTGTCGTGAACGTCCTTCACGAGGTCCTCCACCCTCGCGCGGGCAGTGTCGAGGTTGTGGCCTGAGAGCGCAAGCGCCTTGATCGCGAGCTTCTTCGGATCCAGCGCCACAGGCTCGAGGGCCGACACAATCGGGTCGAGCTCATCGGCAAGCAAATTGACCTTCGACCAGATGTCCCTGTCGTGAACATCCTTCACGAGGTCCTCCACCCTCGCGCGGGCAGTGTCGAGGTTGTGGCCTGAGAGCGCAAGCGCCTTGATCGCGAGCTTCTTCGGATCCAGCGCCACAGGCTCGAGGGCCGACACAATCGGGTCGAGCTCATCGGCAAGCAAATTGACCTTCGACCAGATGTCCCTGTCGTGAACATCCTTCACGAGGTCCTCCACCCTCGCGCGGGCAGTGTCGAGGTTGTGGCCTGAGAGCGCAAGCGCCTTGATCGCGAGCTTCTTCGGATCCAGCGCCACAGGCTCGAGGGCCGACACAATCGGGTCGAGCTCATCGGCAAGCAAATTGACCTTCGACCAGATGTCCCTGTCGTGAACATCCTTCACGAGGTCCTCCACCCTCGCGCGGGCAGTGTCGAGGTTGTGGCCTGAGAGCGCAAGCGCCTTGATCGCGAGCTTCTTCGGATCCAGCGCCACAGGCTCGAGGGCCGACACAATCGGGTCGAGCTCATCGGCAAGCAAATTGACCTTACTGGCCGTTGACCATATGTCCTTGTCGTGCACGTTCTTGACCAAGTCCTCCACCCTCGCGCGGGCAGTGTCGAGGTCCCCTCCTGCACGTGCGATCGCCTTCGCCGCAAGCCTTGTAGGATCCAGCGCCACAGGCTCGAGGGCCGACACAATCGGGTCGAGCTCATCGGCGAGTACTTTGATCTTGTACGCCGTGGACCAGATGTCCTTGTCGTGGACATCCTTCACCAGCTCAACCACATTCGCGCGGGCCGTGTCCAGGTTGCCGCCTGCATGCTCGAGAGCCTTCATCGCAAGCTTGGTTGAGTCTAAGGAGACGGGCTCGAGGGCCGAAACGACAGGATCGATCTCCTCAGCGAGAGCGACGACCATGACCCATTCACTGTTGATCGAGATCCCATCGTTTCCATCGTCCCCCTCTATTGTGGCTGGCTTTGCCGGTGCGGGCAGCCTACGCGCCGACAGTTCTCCGCGCATGGTTGACGAACCGGCCAGCTTGCGCGGAGTGGCAGCACCCTCTCCTGAGCCTGTAGGAGCGTTGTTAGGCATGAACAACGGAGGGGGCAGCTTGCGGGCGGACACTTCGCGTCGAAACGAATCTTCGCCCGCAAGCTTGCGGGTGGGATCGAGGTCGCCGACCGTGAGCGCCCCCGGCGGGGGCAGCAAGCGAGCCGAAAGATAAGCTTGCGCCGTCGACTCGCCTGCTACCTTACGAGGAGAGATGGTATCGAAGCCGCCGCTGGGTTCATCACCTTGCCGCATGGAAACGAGCCCTGCCTCGAGGGCCGCCTCATACTCCTTCTTGGAAGCGAAGCCCGACTCAATGAAAGACTTCGGTGCGGCGCCCCCCGCCTTGGGCTCCTTCGCCGCTTTCACAGTCTCCTTGTTCACAGTCTCCTTGTTCACAGTCTCCTTGGCCACTGCTTTCACAGGCTCCTTGCCCTTCTTGGCCGCCCCCTTCGCCGTCCCCTTCGCGGTACCCTTCGCGGTACCCTTCTCGTCCGACGAGCTGGTAACCGCGCCTAGGCGCAAGGGCTTGATCCCTCTGTCGGCGGGTGAGGTGACTCGCTTGGGCTTGGCCCCGCGCTGCGAAGGTGATGGGTCAGATGCACCGCTCGCTGGACCGCTAGCGGGCCCGCTTGCCGGCGATAATTCAGAGTCGCTCGTAACCACGGGCAGCGGGCGCTCGTCGCTGCTGCCCGCTTTAGCCTTGGCTGAGCGATCAGTGTCCTTGCCGTCCTTTTTGGCCTTGGACGCATTCAAAAGCTTCAATTTCGCCGCCGTGCGCTCCGTCAGGGCTTCTGGGGTGACGGGGTGTGGGGCGTCATCCACGCGCGGCGTACATGATGGGGTCTCGTATTCTGGTAGTTCCTGAGACCACTTGCGCCGCTCGCGCTCGAGCGCGTTGTCCAGCTGAGGTTCATACTGGGGGCTCGTAGTTGGCATCCCCGGGGGGGCAATCACCAGCCGCAACTCACCCGGTGATGAAGGTGCAGGCAGAGAACGGGCGGAGAGATCGCCACCGACCGGCGGCGGCAGCTTGCGATGAGAAACCTCACCGATGTGCCGTCCAAGGCGCCGATCCGCCTCCCGCTGTGCGCGCGAGCGAGGCGACAGCAACGCGTCTGAGTCGCCCTCGGGCACTTCACCGTTCGCCGCCGCGAGCTGCATGCGTAGAATGGCCACCGTCCGCTCCAGGTGTTGCACACGGTTGCTCGCATCCGAAACGGAGACCCGATTGCTAAGCGCACTCAAGAGCGCCGCCTCGTTGTCGCTTATCCGCGGAGATGCGGGAGGCGCCTTTGGCGCGGAGGCGGGCGCGGAGGCAGCGGCAAGCATCGCCAGGCAAGCCTGGGTCCGTTGCGCTGCCGGCACCGACATGGCAAACACGACAGCTGCGCTCATCGGGGTCTGTCCCGCCTTATCGACGGCGTCGATACTCGCGCCCCGGTCGGTGAGCAGCTTTGCACACTCAAAGAAGCCACCGCGGCAGCTCGCGTGTAGTGGCGTCGCGCCGTCCAAACGCGCCTTGTGGACGAGAGCGCCGGCCGAGAGCAGTCGGATCGCGCAGTCACTGTGGCCAGCGGCGCAGCTCACATAGAGCGGCGTGGACCCGTCCTTCGTGTGCGCAAAATTTGGATCTGCGCCGGCAATGAGCAGGGTCGAGACGCACTCCGGGTGGCCCTCCTGAGCGCTCACGTACAGAGGAGAGACACTCCCCTTCATCCACCGGTCCAAGGCAGCGGCGGTGCCACGGTTCGTGAGGTTAACCTCCGTGCGTCCCTCAAAGTTGGCCGAGGCACCCGAAGCTAGGAGCAACTCCACACAGTCTGCGCGGCCATAGTGAGCCGCTATGAGTAGCGGGGTACCACCAGATGCATCGTCTTCCGCCGCAAGACCGCGAGCGAGGTGCGCCTCGAGCTCAGAGACAGGGAGCTGCTGCTGACAGATGCGTTCCACGGTCAGTCGTAACGGCGGCATTTCGCCATCAACCTCGATTGGAGGGGCCAAACGAGTTGAGAAGCTCATGGCACCGCCACCGCGCCACGTCCGGCACCAAGGTCCCTGACTTTTCCCCCGAGGCAAAATCAGTTTGGGGACAATGAAACATGCCGGAATTGGTCAAGTCTTTTCAAATCAGTTGACGTCTACTCTCCACTTGATCTCCCCAAATCTAATCAGCCCCGTTCCGCGATAAAGGGCCCGAGACGCGTTGCTGACATTTATCGTTTTGTGGCGACGCGCTCGTCACAACGCGTCGAGCTTCTTGGCAAAGCACCCAACCTCAAACTGCCCAGCCGTGGTATACCATGGACGCACGATTGTAAAAAATCTCAAAACCACACTCTCGAAAGTCGTGAGGCCTCTTTCTCCGACGGCGTAGAAAGAGAAGTAGGGTGCCGGTAAAGTTGATAACCACTTCGCCGCGCTTCGGATTCCAAGGTGCGGCGGACCGGTTGCACGTACGCGTCACCACAAAGATGGTGCGCCCCGAGACACAGCGGCAGCCGAGCGCCGTCGTTGAGGACAAGCACGCAGCGGCGAATGCGGAACTCGCCCGCCTCCTCAAGGAACCGCCTCTGACGGTCGACTGCCAAAAGCTCATGGCCGAGCTTGAGGCGCTCGAAAGGCGAGACCCCGACGCCAAGAGCATGCTACAACGCGGGCTGGCAAAGTACGAGTACGCTGAGCGCGCGCAACATGCGTCACGCGTGAAGAAATGGACCGATGCGATCAAGGAGCTCATGGTGATGCCACTCGACGTTGACACCGTTGCACTTGCTGCTGCGATAAAGGCGCTCACCGCTCTGGCACCAGCGGACACTTCAATCTTGGATCGCGGCGAGGCGGCCCTTGCTGTGGCGCAGGCGAAGCAAGCCGAGGCAAGCTTGATGCGTCGCCACGCGGCCGCCGCCGAGATCGAACGGTGTGCCGCCTTCGACCTCATTCTCTTGCGTATCGACGAGTTGGAGGCAGCCATCGCAGAGGCCGAAGCGGCTGGAGTCGATGCGTCTGTCCTGGCTCGCGGGCGGGAGCGGCTGGTCGCGGCGGCACGCCGCAGCCAAGCGGCCGCCGACCTCACATACACCGAGAAGGCCGGCGGGACCGATGGCCTACTGAGCGCCATCCAGGCGGTGCGAATTTCGCCCCGCATCTCACGCCCTAGACCCCTCGACCCTTGATAGCCCCTCGGGAGTGCCCCGAAGCCGTTGCTGAGCCCCTCTGGATGCGCACCCGTTGTACGCAGGCGCTCAAGTGTGGCGTCCTGGTGAGCGTTGTGCTCGGCTCGCAGCAAGTTGGCCGAGAGCGTGAGCAGGCAAGAACACCCATCATCGGTGCCTCGGCCCTCCTCAAAGCCCACGTGAGTCTGCCGGCGACCGACGTCGACCTGTATGCAGCAGAGGCTGCGCTCAAGGCGGCGACGGCAGTGGGCGTCCCAGCGGAGGAGATTGAGGTCTGCATGTGCCTCCCACCCACCCGCCTCCATCCCGATCGTGCCTCCTCCCCCACTCCTGCATTCCACTCCTTCCCCCCTCGTCTCACTCCTCTTCGTACGTATCGGCCGTACCCCCTTCCTGCCTCCCCACTCATACCCCACTCCTGCCTCCCGTCCTCAGAGCGCGAGCCGCCAGCTGCAGGCGGTGAACGAGGCGCACGACCGTCGGGACTCGCTCGGCTCGGCGCTGGTGCTCCTCACCGTCAGCGACCCTCTCACCGCGCAGCCACACCCCTCGCAGCTCAAGGCCCAACTCGAAGAGGCCAAGCAAGCCGGCGTGCCCGCGCGGCTGCTCGAGGCAGTGGCAGCGCGGCTGGAACGCCGACCGCTCGAGTCACGCGCGGCGCAGCATCAGGCCGCGGCAGAGCGCCTTCGGGCCGCTCGGCAGCGCCGCGAACTGAGCGCCACGAGGTATCTTCAGGCGGTCGCCACTTCGGCTTCACTACGAGAGGCGGCCAAGGTACGCGTCGCCACGCGGCGCAGTCTCACGCGCGTCGGGGCTTTTTGCTCTGGCGCGCATGTATGCGCTCACATATGGACCAGCTCTGACCGTGCCGTGTTTGGCCCTCGGCAGATGGCCTCGCACGTTTCACTGACCAACATGGCCGCCGCTGCCGAGGCGGATGCGAAATTGCTTGAAGCACCACGACCAAGGCTCCTACCGCCATCGACCACTTCAAAGTCGTCTGGCGGAGTCTCGAGCTCACAAATCGAGTTGAGCTTTCGTGGCGATAGCTACCAAGGAGGGGTGGGCGTTGATGGCGAGGTCCCCTCCGCGATTGCGAATGCGGAGGAGGAGGAGTTGGCCATGCGGGACTGGAAGCGCTTGACGGCCCTGACAAGCGCGAATGAGCAAGCGCGCGCCGCTGCCAGCGAGGCTGAGGTACGCGCATGGTGGATGGAGCCACGCACTGGCACTTAGGCAACCCCGAGAGTGACCGACGTCCTCGTCTGATCGTACCTGACTCCCCTCGCCCATGCCTGACCCGACTCCCCTCGCCCATGCCTGACCCGACTCCCCTCGCCCATGCCTGACCCGACTCCCCTCGCCCATGGTGCTGTCAGGCCAAAGCCGTTGCCGCTTTTGCTGCGTTTGAGAGCGCGCTACAGAATGAGCAAACCCTTCGGGTGGAGGCCGATGCGGCGGCGGCGGCGGCGACGCGCGCGGAGCTCGAGGAAGGCACCTTCTCTGAGGCGGCTGCCTCCACCCCCAAGAAGCAACCGCCAAGGGAGGCCGACAAGCCGGCCGTCCCCGCCCCTGCTGCGCCCGTCACGGCGCCCGTGACGGTGTCTAAGAACCAAAAGGGCACCGGGTGCTGTGGTCTCGGCCCATCGGAAGACGTGGTCGAGCCTACTTCCGCGCAGCCTGCCGTCAGCGCACCGGACGCTCAAAACCCCGCTCAGAATGGCTCTGGTGTGAGCTCGTCCGCTTCGTCTGGGGATGGCTGGGGTTTCACCAGCCTCAGCTGGGCGCCGCTCCTGCTCCCTCGGGCCCCGAAAAAGGCGGACCTACTGCTTGGGCTCATGCTGCGTGGCGCATACTCAGAGCCTTCCGTGTGCGAAGCGGTTGCCCACGAGGTCTGCGCCGAGGACGCGGCGGCCGCCGCGACGTTCCTCAATGCCCTCACTGGCACCAAGAGCGCAAAGCTTGGGTCGTCAATCTCGGGGGTGGTCGACATATGGCTCAGCCAACTCGTGCCAAGGTTGCTGCACCTTGACCCGTGGCCCATTCCGCCACGCGATTTGGTGGGGCGCACGCTCAGCTTCTTGCCGGATCATCCTTTCACTCGAACGATGTTCGCTTTCCTCGAGTGCCACTGTGCGAGCCTCGTGGCGCAAGCCGCGATCGATGCCGCCAAGACGCAGGCCGCGCTCGAGGACATGAAGGCGCCGGCCCTCAAATCGAAAGAGGCAGCCGATGGCGTCAAGCCAGCCGCGGCGCTCCCGCCCGCCACCGCCAGCCTCGCCTTGCCAGTGGAGCTCATGAACGAAGTGTATGCCTGCCTCGCTCATCTGCTCTCGTCATCGATGCGCAGCCGCTCGGCGTACCTCGCGTTCCTGCCGCTGTGGAAGCTTACTTCCGGCTCGGTTGCGCCCGCCGAGGCGCTCATGGGCACAGCCACCTACCTCGAGCGCACGGTCTTCAGTCAAACTGCCTCCAAGGAGGTCCAGCTTGCGACGCACAGTGGGGACTTGCCCGCGCCTAGCAAATTGCCGCCAGGCTGGCTGCCTGAGCTGGACGCAGACGACCAATCTACGCCTGGAAGCCGACGACTGAGCACCGAAGGGGGGGGGGCGACCCCGGGGGGGGCGACCCCGGCGGGGGCGACCCCGGCGGGGGCGACCCCGGCGGGGGCGACTCCGGGGGGGGCGACCCCGATGAATGTCGACGTGGATGGCAATGAGCGGATCGTGCTCGCGCTGGCCTCTCTCTTCGTGGAGCAGCCCGATCGGCTCACAGGGTTCCAGTGCCTCGTGCCGAGCATCTTTGAAACATACTTGGTCAAGGGGTCACCGCTCCGGGCAAGGCTTTGCAAGCAGCTCGTCGAGGGCGGGATGGATGCGGCGACTGTGCAGAGGATCTCGGAGGATGACCGTCTCGTGGCTCAGCGCTTCTTTTGGTCGGCCCCTGGCCTGAAGCTCTTTGGTGATCATCCCGACCTTCAAGACGAGGGGAAGCTCACCGCGCTGCTCACTGATGCCGTCCGACAGCAACCGGCGATCCTCTCAGCCTTCATGCTCTCCGTTGCGGCCAGGGCGACGACCAGCGCGGCCAATGGCGCTACCAAGGCGCCCGTCTCCATCAAGACGGTGTGCAAGGTGGGAGTCATCGCGCTGTGCACAAACGTGCGGGAGCTCGGTATCGTGAAACACTCGATCAACCCACCCGTTCCCATCAACGAGGCGGTCGCTGTGCTGCTTGAGATTGCGTTGACTTCGGGAGAAGCCTATGATGGCGTGCTCTGCGGCTGCGATGCCGACGACGACGCCACCACCGCGCTGCTGGATGCCTTCGCGGCGCATTACTTCCGCGTGAAGCTCGGGGTTGCCGCTCGATCAAGGATGAGTCTCGAAAAGGAGAGCAGTGCAGACTCCTCCGCTGCCGACGACTCGTTTCGAAAGCTAAAGCACTCGGCGTCCGCACGTCTGGACGAGGCGCTGCGCAGCCCACAGCTGGGCGCGACGGACCAACCACTCAAATCGACCTCGCCGCAATCATCCTCTCGCCGACGCCGCTCCCTCTCGGCTGAGTCGGTGCTCTGGGAGCTCGATGGGCCGTTGATGAGCACGTGGCCTCGTGGGAATACCGACGGCCCGGAACAGTCGCTTCTCCAATCCCGGAGGCCGTCGAATGGGCATGCCGCACCGACCGACGCCCTCCCCACCTCCGAGGCCAGTGACGAAACGCGTCGTACCGAGCTCGAGAATTCGACCCCCAGTGTGGCGCCCAATACGGCGGCCAAGTCGCCTCGCCAGGCGTCGAGCTTGCCCTCCTCGCCGCAGCTCTACTCGACCCCGATCGAGTTTGACCTGCCGCAGGCGCCCTTGACACCAGCGGCAGGCTCCACCACCGAGCAGACCAGCGAAACTCCGGACAAGACGGCAGTGCTCGCCGACTCTCCCGACAAGACAGGCTCGACGGAGCTGCCGGAGGAGACCAAGCGCAACGAGCGGGTCGTCATGTGCCTTGCGACGCTGTTTGTAGCCAGGCCGGCGAAGCTCACCGCCTTCGCTCAGCTGGTTCCACAGGTCTTTGACACGTACCTCGCGCTCGGCAGCGCGCCTCGCGCTGAGCTCAATAAGCTGCTGATGGAGAAGGCCTTCGATGAGAACCTCGAGAAGCTCTTTTCGGAGACTGACGAGCTGGTGAAGGCGCCCTTTTTCTGGCATGTGGACACGATGCGCCTGTGCACGAAGCAGTGCATCCAGAAGGAGTATCGCCTGCTCAACAGCGCCACGCTCCAGACCCAGGACGGCGTCAAGCTGCATCTCTACTCGCGGCTGCTCGCGCTCCTCCTCAAGCTGGCCGCGGCGGGCAGCGCCGACGCAGTCGAGATCACGAGGCGTACTAAGGAGGTTCTTGACCAGTTTGAGCGCAATCCGGACCAGCAGCACTTTCTGCTCTCCATCTTCCTCACGTTGCAGGCGCGCGTCGACACGTGCATCGAGGACTTTGCGGACTTCCCGCTGCCCGTGCTCTCCGAGGTCGCGGCCAACGGCGTGCACACGATCGCGTCGGTGCGGGCGCCCGGCATGGAGCTCTGTGAGAAGGCGATGACCACGCTCCTCGAAGGGTACGTGACGAATAAGAAGCCCGCCGACTGGAAGGATCTCTTCAGGGAAGCGACCAACGTGGCTTTTATGGTCAAGTACATGTTCCGCGAGAGTGTGACGCTTGCCAAGACCATCTTCACCTTCATCGCCGACGACAAGAACCAGTACAAGAAGCTACCCCAGGCGGCCGAGGCGCAGGCGACCATCAAGAAGCTCGTGAGCACGACGCTCCAGGCGTACGGCAACGTGGGCCTGTACGACCCGGCGCAGCTCGCGACGATCGACTTCCTCAACCACCCCGAGGAGCTCGTCGCGCTGGTACAGGCTGGCAAGGAGTTGAATGCGAATCAGCCCGATATGCTCCTGCTCGCGGACATTGCAACCAACTGGATGCGTTACATGATCGACCGGGGCTTCCCGCCACTCACGCCGCATCACACGCAGTCCTTTGTGGTCCTGATGATGGCGCGCTTCTTCGGCGACGTCGTCAAGCCACCCTCCCCCGCAGAGAGCAGCGAAGGGGCGCTGCTCCCCTACAAGAGCAGCAGCTGGTCGACGAAGATCATGGGCGAGAAATCGAAGCTCAATGCCAAGACTTTCATTGCCCAGATGGCCACTGGCGAAGGCAAGTCCATTGTGATTGCGATGCTCGCCGTGTTCATGGTCAAGCAATTCGGGATGAAGGTGCATGTGCTCGAGAACAACGAAGGCCTCCTGCTGCGCGACTACGCGACGAATGCGCCCTTTTACGACCGCTTTGGCATCAAGTCGGGCAAGGATCTCTCGGACCCCGACACGCAGGTACTGCCTCTAACTGCCTCTAATTGCCTCTAATTGCCTCTGATTGCCTCTAATTGCCTCTAATTGCCTCTGATTGCCTCTGATTGCCTCTGATTGCCTTTAATTGCCTCTAATTGCCTCTAATTGCCTCTGATTGCCTCTGATTGCCTCTAATTGCCTCTAATTGCCTCTGATTGCCTCTGATTGCCTCTAAGGATCTCTCGGACCCCGACACGCAGATCTGCTACTGCCTCAAGGCGCCCATCAACAAGCAATTCTTGCGCAACATGATGGAGGGCAAGCTCGTGCTGGACCGCACGGTGCTCATCGTGGATGAGGTCGACGATCTGATCGTCAATGAGCGTCCGAATGCCCACTACGTGAAGCCCGATAGGGAATACACTCCGAGCATGATCAAATGCCTCGCGGCGCTCAAAGCGGGCAAAGGGATGCCTGCAGGCGTGGACGAGAGCCTCTGGCATCGTGCGGTCCAGGACATGGAGACAGCCCACACCAAGCAAGAGGGCGTGCACTACCGCATTATCACCAATGAGAAGAACCAGGCCACGTGCGTCCAGTTGGACGCCTCAGGCCAGGTGCCCAAGGTCACACTCACCTCCCCATGGCTCAAGGCCCTGAACTACGTCCGGTGCGGTATCGAACCATCCGCCGAGTCTCACTATGCGTGCGTGTGCACTCCGTACGTCTTCAACCGGTACGCGGCCATCTTTGGGTTGACTGGCGCATGCATGTGCTCACCACGGCGCCTCTTCTCCCCACAGGTACGCTGCCATCTTTGGGTTGACTGGCTCAGTCGGGGGCAAGGCCGAGCTTGCCTACCTGACCAAGACGTACAACGCGGTCAAGTTCAATGTGCCCCGCTTCCTGGACACATGCACCAGTACGCCGCAGAAAGTGCTCACCAACCATGGGGTGGAGCTGCTCAAGAACGCCAAGGAGCAGACGGCGCGCGTCGTCGAGCTGTGCGCCCAGTACTTTCGTAAAGTGCCTGTGCTCGTCATCTGCTCCTCGGCCGAGGAGCTCAGCAGGATGCATTCGGCCATCTCAGACGCTCAGGGGGCTCTGGGAGAAGAGTTTGCGAACGAGGTGCAGCGCTTCTCGATGTTCGACGCGCGGGGCGTCTCGCTCCGCAATGAATGGCAGACGATCATTGACGACGCAACCAAGCGGCTCGGCACCACCGATGACAATCGCTGCCGTATCACCGTGACCGATAAGTTCGGCGGCCGAGGGCACGACTTCCAGGTGGTCGACAAGCAGGCGAATGAGAATGGCGGCATGCTCGTGATTGCCACCTCCGTCCCGGATGAGCGTGAGTGGATCCAATGGAAAGGGCGCACGGCTCGCCAAGACCGCCCGGGCCAGTTTTACGTCATCCTCGCTCAAGATAGCAAGGTCTTCACCAACAATAAGGAGCTCTTGAACAAAGTGAAGAAGGCGAAGCATGAGAGCGGCGATCTCAAAGGGCAACCCGACCACGACGCGCGCATCGAGGTGCTGCTCGACGCGGCCGACGAAGGCATCGGCAGCAAGCTCAAGGAGTATGGGGGCGAGCAGGCCACAGGCGAGAAGCTCAACGCCGTGAGTGAGGCGCACTTCAAGCGGGACCCTCGTTCGTTTGATGATCCCTGGCCCAATGGCTCCGAGAGCGACCGCGCTCTACGAGGCTTCCTTATGTCGAACCACGACGCACCGCCCGATGTGATTGTGGAGCGGGCAAGGGAGCGGCTCGCCATCGACCTGCGCTGAGCATGGCCATGGGCGAGTGAAAGTGCTGCGAGCGTGCTATGAGAGCGAAACACGGATGCGGAGGCCGATCGCCGCAGGCAGCGAATCAGCGAATCGCTGCGCCTGTGAGAATCATTGATTCGTGCCACAGCGTAGGGCAGCTCGTGGGCGCCGTCGTGAGCACTGTCGTGAGCGTCACGGAGCTCGGGAGGGGTGTGGGGATGAGGTGGAGTGAAGCATGCCCATGCTAGCAGCTGCGGCACACCTCTGTTGTGTTTGCCTTTGGTCCGGTTTCCGCATTCCCGGACCGAGTCCTGTGTATGTGCTAACGTGTGTGCGCGCGGCTGGAACGCGATGGCCGGGAATGCGACATCATGGTCCGCAAGATCATGTAATCCATATAATGAGAATAGGGTAGCAATTCGATCGGATTGAAGTTGTTCACGGCTGCCGGACGTACGGACAAGCCGAACAGACTTCAACAGTTTCGATTGTTCTCCTCATCAAGGCAAAGCGCTCCTTTCTCGCGCCTTCACTCTCCGCGCACTGTCCTCACTCACACACATCTCGGCTACGCCGTCGAGGTGGCCGTCGGCAGCGACAACACGAGCACATCATGGAGACGTGCGTCCCGACATCTACGGCATCTGTCACGATTCGCAAGGAAACGCGCCTCGACGGCCACCGAGAACGCGTGTTCGATCTGAGCTGGTCGCCCACCGGTCCTTGTCGACTTGCTTCCGTCGGGCAAACGTGCGGGATCGTGTGGAGCCTTGGCGTGGATGGCAGCGTGACATCAAGAACACGTCTGCCCGGCTCTGAGCTCATGCGCGTGTGCTGGCACCCAGATGGAGACAAGGTGCTGACCGGCAGCTCGGAAGGCAAGATCAGCATCTGTGACGCTGCAGACGGCTCCATGCTCTCGGCTCTGCAGGCTTCCACGGACCACGAGGTGTATGGGCTTGCGATGCTGTCGCGCGACGGCCTCCTCGCAGCCGGAGCCGGTGAACACGTGCAGCTGTGGGACCTGAATCGCGAGACCAAGTTCGCTCAGGCTGAGCTCGCAATGGACGCGGAGAATGGCGTCATCTTTGGCGGCCCCGATCGCAACCCAGAAAGGAAGGCGTTCCTCTTCAGCCTCGCCGCGCGTGGGCGTGCTCTCTGCGCGGCGCTCTCGGATGGCACCGTCCGGTTGCTAGACTCTCAGACGCTGCAGCACATTCAGACGCTCGATGAGCACGCGCGGCGCGGCAGTGCGGTCTTCAGCGTCGCGATCTCGCCAACGGCCCCACAACTGGCCACGTCAGACGCCAAGGGCCACGTGTTGCTGTGGGATCTGAGGCATGTGGGCAAGGGTCCGATGGCGGAGAGGACGCACCCCTCGGCAGTACACTCACTCGCCTTTGTGAGCGGCTTGTGTCCCGCGTCGTCCGCGGAGATGCTCGTCACTGGAGGCGCTGACCGGCGGCTCCGTGTGCTCGAGACGCGGACAGCTGCACTCGCATGTGAGGGCTCGGCCGCCGTGGCCAGTGCGCTGCTGTGCATGGCGCCGACGGTGGCCGCCGACGAGGCTGGCGCGCCCACGCCGCGCCTTGCCACCGGCGGCGGGAGTGGCGGTCTGGTGAGCGACGCTGGCGTGACCCTCTGGCGAGTGACAGGGCCAAAGACGAATGAGAGCGTGGCTGAGCCTAGCTCCTCGCCTGGGGTCGCGGTCTCGTTCTCGTCGCCGGGCGTCGCGAGCCAGACCCAGACCCAGCACGCTGGCGAGGACGAGTGTGAGGGCGCGGCGGGCGCGGGCAGTGGGCATAGCGAGACAGGGCGAATCGCAGAGAAGCGAAGGCGCCGCAACGTCGACGAGGCCGATGAGGAGATTGTTTGCGGGGTTTGCTCGAGCTAGCAGCGGCATAGAGGAGGGCGGGGTGGCAGTTGAGTGGCCTCTTTCTTCTGGGTAGAGCTGCGGCTCCGCCCTCGCGTTGTAGGGCGCGGGGGGGGGGTCGGGGTTGGAGTCAGAGATAGAACGGTCCATGGCCAAGCTGTACGCACCGCCGGTACGTGCACCGCGGGGCGGTCCCCGGTCGCACGTTGGGTGTGGCTGGTGCTGCGCTGTGTGCGGTGGATATGTGCGCGTTCCCGGCGTCCGTGGCGCGTATGTGGACTCTCGACTCGGCAGACGTGAGAGCGCCGTACTGAGCGCTATCCGGGTCCGTCGGATAGTGATTGCGGGGTTTGGATTAGGCAGACTTCAGACTGAATTCAACTGACCTGAACTATAGTACGGGAGAGTCTATTGCTTCACCCTGCTTCACCCTAAACCACTTCGTAACGCCGTCACGCGTCTTCACGCGTCAGTCCTGATGCGGAATGCTACAGCTCTATTTCGCCATCGGGCAGCGCCATGCCCTGCCACAGCTCGTATTGTTGGAAGACTTTGAGGACACCAAAAGCGCGCAGGCGCAACGCGAGCTGGCGGGCACTCTCGCCGCGACCATCCAGACCCGACGGGCGTGAGTGCGATGCGCCTGCTGCAACGAGTGCCATCGCGCCGGCCGCGAGGCCGTTTGTGGCACATCGCTGCAGCGCTGTGTATCCCCAAGTATCCAGAGCGTCGAGATCGGCACCGTGTCGAGCGTCGATGAGCCGCTGCATCGACTGCTGCCCGACGCGGCTCATCGCGCACACGTGCAGCGGCGTGGCGCCTCCTGTGCTAATCTCGAAGGCCATCTCCGGAGCGGCTTCGAGCGCGGCTTCGACCTCGAGCGGCCCCTTTCGAATGGCCTGCGACAGTTCCGTATAGCCTCCGCCGGCGTAGACGGGGCCGGGTAGCGAGTTGTGCTCTTGGAACTGCTTGCCGATGATGATACCTCCACGAGCGTCGCGCTGCACGCGCCCGCCGTAGATGCCAGGCCCAACCGAGTCCGACTCGGCTTCAAGCCCTTCAAGACTCATCGAAGACCTGGCGCCGCGCCGGCAACGGCGCAGGCTTGTGACCTCGTCGCTGAACTCTATGGGCCGTTTTGCGATTCCTGGATCATCGTTAAGCGCTTCAATTGCAGCATGATCGCAAGCAAGATCCGCCTCTGTGAAGACAGCGAGCACTTTGGCGTGCGCGCCGTTGAGCTTCGGTACTAGGTGATGCTTGAAGCATTGCGGTGTTGTACGTAACGCAGCAGCAGCGGCGGCAGCAGCCGCAAGAAGAACGCTCATCTGGCCTTCAACATCTTCACGGGCGGGCGGTGCTCAACACAGCGTATGTGTGAAGTGTAATGCGTCTGTACCGGTGTGATTTCTGACACACAGAACACACAGGGCGCTGTGTTGCTTCTTTAAGCAATGCAACGCCAACCCCAACCAAGCTTGCTTGCTTGCTTGCTTGCCAACCCCCGAGACCCTAGAGCTCTCAGCGCGGTCACGGTCACTCGTGCCTGCTGAGGACCTCGGCGAGGGACAACCGCTTCTTCGGCGGCAGCGGAGGCACGCCTGCAGCCGCTCCAAACCAGATGGTACCCACCACGTACTCGTTACTCGGCAGCCCGGCCGCGTCGCCAAAGCGCGGATCGAAGTTAACTTTCCCTGTAGTCCACTTCGTGCCAAGCCCATCAGCATGCAATGACAGGCACAGATTCTGGATGGCGCAGCAGGTGGCGGCGTAGTCTTCACGTGCCTCGCCAGCAGGCTCGTCGAGGTGCCCGGCACGGCCGTCTGTACTCGTCGTAGACACACAAGTGACCACGAGCCACCCGGGAATTTCAAGCCATCTCTTCAACTTCTTCTCACCCTCACTGGCACCCTTCTCGAACGTCACTAGCTCGGCGTTGAGCTCGCAGACGCGCTGGACAGTCTTCGGGCCCAGTAAGTGGAATCGCCACTGCAGGCCTCGCAGAGAAAGAGCACCGCAGTCTTCTCAGTGGTTGCGGTCGTGTGCGGACGCGCGAGCGAGTGCTTGCGATGAGCGCATGTACGCAGGGCAGCAGGGAGATCATGATGCACTGAGGTTGGGAGACTGGAGCGGGCGACGCACCGGCTCCGTTCGCTTGTGGTTGGGAGCATACGTAGCCGCCTCCACTGCTCGTAGCAAGGAAGACTCCCAATCAGCGGGAAGCTCAGGAGCAAAGTCATTGACAGTGCGCCTAGAGAGGAGGGCATCGTGGACAGCCACCGAGGCGTAGCCCAGCCCTGGGACCGTCGACCACACGAACCCGGACGGCGGCATTGCCACCATCGCCGCGTGGCAAGTCGCTATGAAGGCAAGCATGTGAAGCATCGACAGCAGACCGAGGGCGTGCTTGGCGGGAGACAAATCCACTCCAGGCCCCCAGCTCCACGACGGCGGGCTTCCTCACCGGCCACCAACGCAAACCAGGTCGCACGAGGCGAAGTCCATTCACACGTCAAGTTTTCGAGTTACCGTAAACGGTCGACTCAAGTCGACTCCAGGCGCCCGGCCTGCCGGTGCCGTCGGTGACGGTGTACTGTATGACGTAACCGTCAGAGCTCTTCACAGAGCTCAGACCTGTGTGTACCTTCGAAAAACTCAGGGGTTGGGCGGTTGCCTCGCTTGGAGAACACCGCTCAGGCTCCACGCACGCGCGCGCGAGAGTCAGAGAGAGAGAGGACCGCTCGCGTCTCGTCTCTCGCCGCCCGTCCCCGTGCCACAAGTCGGCAGGCCTCGCACGCGCGCCGCAGCACGCCGCTCGCCTCTCACTCACCACATGCCGGCCAGCCCCGGGATCATCTCGCTGTTGACGTACACGAAGGCGGTCATGCCCTCCTTGCCCGTCGTCTTGAAGCGGATCTTGGCGATGGGCTGGATCTTCGTGAAGCCGTGGCCCCACCACACGTGGGGCTTGCGCGTCGAGAGGAAGATGTAAAAGGAGGAGCGCTGCAGCACCGGCGCCAACGCCGCCAAGGTCCACTCGCTGAAGACGCGGTCGAACATGTAGATGTGGCTGTAGTCGAGCGCCTGCTTGCTGCACGCGTCGACCGCCTCGAAGCTCACCCCGCGAAGGAGGTCGTCGGCCAGCTGCGCGCGGTCGAGCTCGCCGTAGAGCCCCTGCAGAGCGCCAATCGAGATCTCGACGCGCTTCGCCACACACTCGATCCCGACCGCGCACCGGCAGCCCAGGTTGAGCTTGGCGTGCATCACGACCTTGCCGTAGCCCGAGCCCACGTCGATGAACGTCGAGTCCGCCGTCAAGTTCCACACTTCGGGCCAGTCGGCCATCGCGGGCACGTAGCGCGTCAGCCGGCGCAGCAGCCGTAGGAGCTTCTCAACGGTCGCCACCGTCGCCTCGCCGTACCCTTCGGAGGTGACCGCCGTCTTCGGTCCCTTGTCGCTCACGCGCATCGCGTTCTCGCCGTGCGCCTCGCCCCACATGGCCCCGTCGTGCACGATGCACCCGTCCCACGTGTCCCGCTGCTTGGCGGCGACGCGCTTGCCCGAGATCTCATCGTCCGTCCGCAGACCCCAATCGAGGTACGAGAGCCGATCCACCATCGCGTACATCTTTTTGACGTCGGCCGTCTCGTCGTGAGGGTCCGCCCACTCGAGCACCGGCACGGCGAACATGTACTGCTGCTGCTCGCCCTCCTCGCCCTCGTCGCTCTCGTCGCTCTCGTCCTCCCCGACGGGCTTCAACAGCGTGGCGACCGGCTCGCGCGAGCGCACGGCGCTCGTCGACGGCTGGAGCGGCGCGCCGTGCGCCCGGCCAATGGTGCCCACCACCTTCTCGCCGACAATCCGCAGCCGCTCCGAGACGCAGTAGAGGCGCGCGTCGGCCGCACCTGATGAGGGAGGCAATCGGAGGCCATCAGGGGGGCGATCCGACGCAGTAGGGGCGCGTCGGCCGCACCTGATGAGGGAGGCAATCGGAGGCCATCAGGGGGGCGATCCGACGCATCAGCACCGGACTCGATGGAGCCCGTGTCGATTGAGAAGAGGTACTCGCCGTCCGGCAGCCCGACCCAATCCTTGGGGCCGAAGCGGCACGTGCCCTCCTGACGCGCGCTCGTGAGTGACTTGTAGCGCATGTACCGTGGGCGCGCCGCGCCAGTCGGCCAATCGAAGCCTGCGAGGCGAGAGGGTGCGCGGAGGGGGCGACGTGTCATGGGAAGAGCGAGCGGCGTCGGCGGGCACGTGTGGGAAGCGCGAGCGGGCGTCGGCGGGCAGGCGGCGCTGGCGGGCACGCACTGCTGGCGTCCCACAGACCAACCCATGCGGAAGCGTCGCCGGGAGTTGATTCGGGAAAGATCCACTGAAGAGTGACCGAGTCGTCCTTCACCTCGGAGACGCTCAGCCGAAACATGCACCCCTTGGGCCGCCGCCACGTGTCCTCGCAGATCGTTCGATGAGCTACCCAGAGCTCCGACTTGTCGTCGGAAGGGAAGCGTACCCACCCGTTGGTACGCTTCCCTTCTGACGACAAGTCGGAGCTCTGGGGAGCGCAACCGGCGGCGAGGGCGCCGTCCGCGCCCGCGCCGCCCGCGCCGCCCGCGCCGCCCTCGCCGCCCTCGCTGCCCGCGACGCGCACGCTGCTCCCGGGAACGGGAAGGCAGCCCGCTCGGGGCGAGAAGGCCGCCGCAAGGCCGCCGTCCTCGACTGGCTTGATTTCCACGTCGAAGCTGCCACTCCGGCGCACGCCTCGGATTTCCTGGATCGAGGCCTCGCCGACGCGGATCGTGTGCACCTTGGACTCGGAGTGCTGCCGCTTCTGCTTCTTGAGCGCAGGCCCGCTCGGGATGGTCGGCACCGCCGGCTTGACGCGTATCTCTCTCGCAATCGGCTGGCGACCTTGGATCAGCACCAGACCGCTGCCCTCGAGCTCCGCCTCTGCCATCGCCGCGATCGTCGTCTTGACGCGACGGTGTGTGGCCAGCACGAGCGACGCGTCGTCGCCCTTGAGCTGCGGAAAATGGCTGCTCGCCGAGCGCCAGCAGTTGCGGCTCTTCGGGTAGCCGAGCCACTGCACCCACACGGCGTCACTCCTGACGCTGCGGCATTTTTCGACGATGTGCAGCTCCGCTTGGGTCGCGGCGCGTGAGCCGATGGTCGCCGCGGCAGGCGATTCAGAGGGTGGGATGACGTCCATGACAGGCAACTTTTTGTGCAAAAAGTGTGTGTTTGGGTGTCGAATTCTAAACATAGGCTGTGAAAACAGGTTTCAAGTCGAGACGTGTCGCGAGACGCGCCAGTCAAGCCAGTGGTCATATCTCACGGGAGGAAACGCAAACATCAGGAAAAAGGGGCTGCCTCGCTCAATGGCGCAGACGAATGGCTTCTTGGCGATCGACTTGGCTGCGGACTTGGCCAAGATGACGCAGACGATCACAGACTTGGCCGCAGCATCGCCCGATTCCGCCGCTAAGGCCACAACGTCGAGCTACACTTCCACGCTGCCCACGTCACCGCTGCTACGAGTCATCTTCCTTGACATAGACGGGGTCCTGAATCGCACCAAGGAAGCCACGCACATTCGGATCGACGAAGACTGTGTTCAGCGGCTCAAAACTCTCATTGAGCACACCGATGCCAAGGTCGTGCTATCCACGTTCTGGAGGCATTTTGACGAGTACATAACGTACATCCTGCATCGCGAAGGAATCGCAGCTGACGTAGTGATTGGCCGCACGCCGGGCCGAACGGGCTCGCAACATTTGTCTGCCTCAGCCGCTGATGAAGCTCAGTACGCATCGAGAGCAGCGGAGATCAAGACGTGGCTAGCGCAGCATCCGGAGGTGACTCAATTTGTGATCCTCGACGATCGGCCGTCGGCAGCGGACGCGTCATTGCAAGCACACTTTGTACAGACGCTGTCCGATCATGGCCTCACAGATGCGGACGTGGTGCGATGTTCAGAGCTGCTACTGAACGCACATTAATTGTAGCCGCAGCTTTTCGTCTACGTGTGCTGTTGTGGACCATTAGAAATCGAATCGAGCTCCCCGTTGCGGGTTGGACGCGCCGGCCGCGCCGCGTGGGCGTGCACCGTGCTCGATGTCCATCCGGCGCGTATCGGTTTGGTACTTACGTCCCGGGTCCGGTCGGGATGCAGTTTCGCTACACAGCTACTGCTCGGACCTCGTCTTTCCGCTGTACAGGAGTGACACCGCGTTCTTGCGAGCCTGGTCTAGCGTGGGTCCCAGCACCGCGGCACCCATCACGACCCCCGGGAAGAGGAGCGTAGATGCGGTGGACGCCAGTGCCAATCGGCTCGCTAGAAGGCCGACCCCATTGGCAGAGCTCCCGAAACGGCCCATGAGACCCTCTGCGCCCCCAGTCGTGCGAAGCGCCACGTAGAGCAGCAAGATGGAGACCGGACCGATGACATTCTTAGCCGCCATGTACGCCAGCCCATACCGGTCGGTGAGCTGCCTGACCGTGTCCATGGCCTTGCTACGCGTCTCGCTCGCCTGAGCCGCCGACGCTGGAAAGAGACGCTGGCGCAGGCTCGTCCCCCCTCGAGTTGCAGCATCTATCATCAGCGAGACTCGGATGCTGGCCAGGGATGGCCAAAGCCGTGCAAGCAGTGCTGCGCCTGAGGCGTCAAGAGCGAGACGTGGCACTCGTAGGGCACCCTTGCACACCGTGTATGCCAGCGCAAAGTCGGACGGCACTCTTATGTTCAGAGCCATGAGGATGGAAAAAAGTATGGCTGCGGAGCCGATATCAATCATAATGAACGCAACCACAGTCGCCATGGGTGCGAGCTCGAGAGCAGAGTTGATCCTGTTTGCCCAACTTCCTCCACACTGCTCACCATTGCAGAGCAACGTGCCCTTCAGCGACGCGCCTTTGCTAGCTTTTACGTTGCCTGAGAGAGCATTGAGCAACGTGGTCTTGCCGCCACCCGAAGGTCCCATGATGGCGAGCAACCGCCCGCGTGTGGCGTGCCCGCTGCAATTGGAAAGGATGGTCTTCATGCCGTCCTTGACCGTAAAGGACAGGTCCGAAAAGGAGAGGTCGACGCCTTCAATCATGGACGCAGAACGGGATCCCTTCAATCGAAAAGGAGAGTGCACGCTGCCACCGCCGCGAAGGAGAGTTGGCTGCTGGGGTGCCGCCTCAGCCGAACGCCGCGCACCCAAGTCGTTCGGCGACGCAAGCCGCCCGGCGACAGCCGCAATGGCGACGAGGAAAGAAGAAATCTGACGCATTGCAAAATAAGTCTCCGAGTGACGTGTGAACGTTGACCTTAGTGAAAGCGCTCACGATCGGGGGAACAGTCCGGCCGTTCACATGGTGTCCCTTGCTCATCTCCGAAAAGATAGTGAGAAGCTCAGCAAGCATTAAAAGCCCGTGTCACACGTACGCACACCCGTTCAGCCACATCATCTCCCCAGCTTGGCGCCTCCTGCACGCCTGCCGCCTTCATGCCCCTGCCGCGTTCCCCGAAGCAAGACGCTCGAAGCACACGGTCGTGCTCGACCAGATCCTTATCTTCTTCCCGCTGCTCCTCGTCGGCGGCTGGCAGCTTTCGACGACATTATTGTAGTTGCGGATGCGCCGCCGGATATATCAGCTTCGTCGCCATAAAGGTTCAGAGGCGCTCAGATCGCAATGGGAGCCTCGAAATGCGTTTCGAAGACAGCGTGTACTGCCGCCACGCTGCTGCCTAGCCCAGTGTGTGCCTCAACGTCCTTGATCATGAGGGTCAGCGGCGTGTGCTCGCCGTTCTCGTCGGTGACGCAAGCCAAATCCGAGATCGTGCGCGTCGCCGAGCAGAAGAGGTGCGGCATGACGACGGTCGCGATTTGGTGGAGCACTTCTTGGGACGTCACCTCTTCATAAATGTCGCACAGCTCGCTCCAGACAATCTTGAAGTCGCAGACGACGTAGGCGTCGATCTCGACTGTGCCGGGGGCGGCGCCCTGAGCATGGTGGCACACGGGGCGCACGCCTCTAGTCAGAAGGAGAAACGAGGGGCAAAGGGTTCAGGATCCCCGCGATGCACATTTTGGCCTACTGCAACCATCTCCTTGTGCTCCCGCAGTTCGAGTTTCTCCATGAGAAAGGCTTTTGCATCCACCTTCTTGAGAGTGTGATCCAGCACAACTGGTGTCTCTGCTACAACGGGCTCCTTGCGCTTGGAGCCCGTTGTAGCAGAGACGTTGCCATCCCCAGTCTTCGGTTTCTTGCTGTTCATGAAAGAGAGGACGTGTGCTCTGCGTTCTTTTGTGGCTCACACCCGCGTTATTTGTTCGGTGCCCGTGATTATTTAACGACGAAGTGTCGACGAGTTTTTCATGAACTAAGAGATCTGCAGGTGACATCAAGTAGACATTTTGCATGCATTTGGCATACATGTATTCTGCATGCATTTGGCAATTACCAAAAGCGGTTGCGATTCACGGTTTACCATAAACGGAAGGTGGCACGAATGGCCACGCCGTATGCTCGCGCCGCAGGCAAACCCCTTTGCCATCATGGGACGAGATGCTATAGGGCGGCGCCAGATCATTGGGTCGCCTATGATCACCCGAAGGACCACTGGCGCCTGTCCGCCCGGGGTGACATCCCTTCCCCGCGAGTACCCTTGACTCAGCACCCTGGTCCGGTGTGCATTGAGATTTCGAGCACTGATGACGATGAGGAAAATGCTGACACTGTGAGTGCGCAAGCTGGTCCGAATCTGCGCGATCGGGGTGGGCTAATCCATTTTCAGGTTGCAAGCGTGGGGCCTCAAGAGCTGCGCGGCACACGGCGTCAGATCGCTGATGGCATGGACCCACAGCTCTTGATGGCCACAATCGGCGTGCGTCAAGACGGCGCTGCGACCGCCGCCGCCGCAGCGGTTGCCGTCGCCGCCCCGCCGCCAGAAGCAGCCGCCCATCCGGGCGTTTCCGTTTCGCAGCAGGTTTCTGGCATCGCCACGCCTTTCGGCGAAGCTGTTTCGACGATGTTCGAGGTCATGAAAAAGCACGGACAATCTTTGGGATACAACAAACCAGCGGAACCCTTGGTTCTTCTTCGCAACTACGACGCGCTTATGCGCCTTCGCCGTCTGCAGGGAGTGTCGAGGGATAGCAACGTCGTGGTCGTGGTCTGTGGCGAAGGAATGAATGCTGCTGGCAATCACATCCTGGATCCTAAGTGTCCAAGCGGCAAGGCGGTGCAGGCCGCAATGCAGCGGGCTCTGCTAGGATCGGAGTACGGGGTGTCCGACATCATCACCACTGACGTTTGCTTGGGGTTTCATCCCGGCACAGGTTCGCAGCCGACAGATGAAAACATCGAGCACGGCTTTCTTCTCAATTCAATGTTCATCGATATGCTGGTCAAGTACGATTTCGCGGTGGTTGTGGTCTGCATCGGATTAGCAGCAAGCAAAAAGCTCTACCCGGCGCTCAAATCGCGGAGAGATATCATCGTCACCTGCACGTACCACGCAGTCCTGGTTAGCAACGACATGCGCAACGGCTTCACGACGAACGCAGCTCGCGTCAGCGTAGCCGCGGCCGCTCGTCTCGCGCGACTGGTCGTCGACTATTTACTAGCTTCGGAGGCCTTGCCACCTACTCTGGAGGAGGCACGTGCCAAGGCTCTTACCCCTTTCATCTCCTCCTCTCATATGTGCATGTTTTCTCCCTCTCGCAGATATCGCGAGCGCTACTCGGCGACGACCAATCAAGCTGGTGGAAAACAGCTGAAGCAACAAAGCACGTGCGAGAGATATCAGACCATGAGGTCTCCGAGTTCGTTGTGATCAGAAGATCCAATGGCATTAATCAGACTATCACTCCAGCCATGCGGGAGAGCGCGCGTGCGGCAGGCGAGGGCCTCGCTGAGCGCAGCCGGCTCGAAAATGCGGCCGGCAACTCAAGGGCTTGCACACAGGTACACACTCTGATGAAATGTCCGTATTCAATGCCCTCGTGCAACCGAAGATCAACGGCATGCGCACAATGCCGCGCCGAGCTCGGGCTCCCACCGCGCAGCTACAACAGACCTCCCAAAAAGAGTGAGCTGGCCTCGCGGGGATCCAGTTGATTAACCTCCAACTGGCCGCCCAGGAGTGGAAGACGTGGTGAGCGCAGCTGGCCCCTGCCCTCTCCTCGTGCCCTCCGCGTCTTTACGTAGCCTCTCATCCTCCGCCTCTCTCTGCGCCTGCTCTCAGGGTGATGAACAACGAGACGCGCAAGAAGGGCACCATGGTGGCCATCGTGAAGACCTACATGGCGGAGAAGAAGGCCGAGCGCGAGGCGCGCCATGCGGCGCGCAATGCCGCGTGAGTGAGCAAATGAGGGCAAGGAGAGCATGTGCAGCGTGGCAAAGGGGTGCGGCACGCGTACGCATGCGCCGCATGCGCGCAACGGCGAACGCAGAAGCCAAGGGAACGGGATAGCGCGCACGCACTCGCGTTGTTGCACGTGTGCGTGCTTGTCTCTCGGCGGTGGGTGCTTGGTGTGTGCGTGTGGCTCCGTTTCGCGTGTCTTGGGCGCGGTGGGAATTACGGCCGTGTGGGAATCACGGCACGCGTGAATCTTGGTTGTGCGAATTCCGTGCCCTCCCTTTCGTGCCGAATTCAAATCTTGCATGCTCTGAATCGCGACGAACGAGATTCACGCATGCCGTGATTCCCACACGGGCACTGAACCACTGTTTCAGAGAGGTTCGATTCTCGCCTACCGGAAAATGAGCCCACTTGCGCTTGCGAGGGTAGTGAATCACTCAGACTGCGAATCGCGGGCGCTCCCTTTCGTACCAAATTCAAATCTTGCCTACCGGAAAATTAGCACGCTACGATTCACTCAGAAATGAAATTCACACCAATCCGCCTGTGAATCATTCGCGCACATAAATTGTAGCCGAAGGGCGTGTAAATCTATAGCGGGTGGAAAAAAACGAAAGATAACGCTCGAGTACGATTTCAGCTCATTTCCCAGAAATCGCGCGACCCCTTAGTTTGGGATGCTATGGAGGTGTTAAGGTTGGGCTTTTTTTTGCTCGTCCTTGGTAAGTTGAGACCTATGGTGAGAGGAGATGTAAAATTATATACATATACACTTCTGTGGCGTACGTATAGTATAGGAGCGCACTGGCACTGGACCATAGTATAGGAGCGCACTGGCACTGGACCATCCCCACCCGTATAGTATAGGGGTGCACTGCATCACCCCCCACACCCGTCCATAGGGGGGGGTGGCGGCGGCGGCGGCGGTGGCGGGCTCTGAGGCGGCGAGGGCGGTGGCGAGGCGTCGGCGGCGGGTTCGGAGGCG
>Ga0210247_100097_pt1 | contig 69287 bp, 43 predicted proteins | sample ChrtobMetP3_16mM_FD_155449 | JGI IMG/M metagenome (GOLD analysis project Ga0210247, IMG submission 155449) | Chrysochromulina tobin associated microbial communities from unialgal haptophyte culture, Seattle, Washington, United States - P3_16mM | ecosystem: Host-associated > Algae > Haptophytes >... | reverse complement strand
GCCCCCCCGCCGCCGCCGCTGCCGCCGCCGCCCTCGCCGCCCCCGCCCTCGCCGTCCTCGCCGCGGCCATCGCCGCCCCCGCCGTCACCGTCACCGCCCCCGCCGTCACCGACCCCGCCGCCACCGCCTCCGCTGTCACCTGATGATTACGGGAGCGGCAGCGGCGACTATGGCAGTGGGCCATCGCCGCCCCCGCCATCGCCGCCAAAGCCGCCGCTGCCCCCGCGGCCACCAAGCCCGCCGTCTCCACCGTTTTCGCCACCGGCCCCGCCGGCAGTGCCACCGTCGCCACCGCCACTGATGGGAGCTTCTAAGGCGCAGGTTCGACTTGCCGATGATGAGGACGTGATACTCGTTCACGGGGTTGGCCTGTGCGCCCTTCTGTTCGTGTCCATCGTCGCGCAAGCCCGGGTGCGCCCCTACCCGCAGGCCTTTCAGAACCGGCTTGTGCTCCGCCTGCAGGTGGCGCTACTGGTCATCGTGGCGCTGTCCATGGTATCGATGCTCACCCCGGTGACCCTCGAGTTTGTATGGTCGTCGCTGTCGTTCGGGTGCATCGCAGCCAGCACTTTATATACAATGCTGGCCCTCACTCATCTTCACGGTGGCTTCGACGCCCTCCTGCAGTCCTGCTGCTCGCTTGGACGGAAGAAACCTTCCTCGCCTGCCCAGCCAGCTCCGGTGCCGCTCGAGGGCGAAGTGTTCGATGCACGGTACAAGCCGCAGGCCTGCTGGGTGGCCCCGCTTACGGACCCTCGCACCACGGGTTCTTCTGCGGTGGATGGCACGGATGGCTTGCGGAGGAGGGTACGGAAGCAGTATCCGGGGGGGAGCGGTGGGCCTACTACTCCCTTACCGGAGGATGATACGGAAGCCAGCCCGAGAGACTTGCGAGACCAGTGGAGGGACAGTTATGATGTGGCGGACGGCATTGAGGGCGTCGTCGAGGGCGTGCGGAGGAGTGAACGGAAGCCAGTCCAGCCACCTCCTCCGGCGAACAAGCAGGAGGCACACGCGGAGCGTTGGTGGGAGCAGGGAGATCAGCAGCAGGCCATCCCGCCTCCGGAGGCATCTGTCGGTGGAAGTCAGTTCAGGTCGACGTGGAAGCCACAGGCATGCTGGGCGGCGCCCTTGCCGGAGCCTGCCGCGGTGGATCACGCTCTCGAACAGGAGAGGCTCGAGAGGGAGGCAAGGGAGGCAAGGAGGCAACTGATGCAACTGATGCAAAACCAGCAGCGGATGAGTCAGGCGCAGGAGCGGAAGGAGCAGCTCGAAAAGCGCTTTCGGGAGCGCCTGGGTCTCGACGACGACGACGACGACGACGACGACGACGAGTACCTCGCGTGGCGCGCCGACCAAGAGGGTGGAGTGAGACTCCCACCTTCCAAGGCGGCGAAGCTAGGTGGCCGCGACCGTGAAGACCGACTGGACGGCTGGCTCGAGAGCGGCACCGGTGCTTCGCGAGAGGGCCCTGGTCGGATGATCCGGCAGAAGCAGCTGGAGGCGTATTGGTGGAATTTGGAGGCTGACAAGCATTCCCTGATACAACAAGTCGAGGGTGGCCTGGCGGCGAAAATTGGCGGCGGCGACCGTGAAGACCGACTGGACGGCTGGCTCGAGAGCGGCACCGGTGCTTCGCGCGAGGGCCCTGGTCGGAGGGTAGCTGACAAGCATTCCCTGATACGACAAGTCGAGGGTGGCCTGGCGACGAAACTTGGCGGCGGCGACCGTGAAGACCGACTGGACGGCTGGCTCGAGAGCGGCACCGGTGCTTCGCGCGAGGGCCCTGGTCGGAGGGTAGCTGACAAGCATTCCCTGATACGACAAGGCGAGGGTGGCCTGGCGACGAAAATTGGCGGCAGCGACCGTGAAGACCGACTGGACGGCTGGCTCGAGAGCGGCACCGGTGCTTCGCGCGAGGGCCCTGGTCGACTCGCCCGCGCGAAGATCCACGCTCTTGCCACAGAAGCAAAGCAGCGCATGGTGGAGGCGGAATGGCTTCTAATCCAGTCCCTCAATGACGACGCGGCAGATGGTCGAGCCGACGTGCCAAAGTCCTCAGCAGGCAAGGGGCGCCCCGAGAAGCGCCGTCTCATCGTCCAGGCCATCGTCCACATGCCATCGAAAGACGCGTCCGAGTCAGCGAGTGGGGTACTCAGTGGCGACACTACCCAGCTCTCCGCCGCCCTAGGCGTGACGATCATCTCGATCGACGTCCTGGCGTCCTCGCCTGAACCACCATCGTCTCCACCGCCATCGCCACCGCCGCCCTCACCACCGTCGTCACCATTTCCCTCGCCACGGCAGTCACCGCCATTACCATCACCGCCACCGTCACCCCCGCCGCCCGGCGCACCCGGCGCAGGGTACTTCCTCACGGCCAACATCACCATCGCGGGCGATCCCTCCGACTTCACCGACGCCGTCGACTTGGAATTCCGCACGAAGCTGGCCAACCTGCTGGGCGTGAACCTGGGCGATATCAGGTTGGTGCGCGATGTCAGGTGGGTGCGCGCCACCACCAAGCGTGCCTTTTCACAGAGGCTCGCCGAACTTGAGGCGGATGGCAACGTGGATGCCGGATACATCGAGGATGTCAAGCTGTCCTTTGCACAGAAGCTCGCTGCCATCGAGGCAGTGGTGGGCGACATGGAGGACGGACACGCCACATTCCGCGAAGATGGCGCTGTGGCGACTAAGGAGGGCGCTGGCCGCAGGAACGAGCGGTCAGGCTGCCCCCCGATGGATCCGCACGAGCGCAGAGCGATGCAGGTAGATGCACAGCTCGCCGCTGAGCAGAAGCTTTTGGAGGCGGAATGGCTGATGCTTGAGAGCCAAAAATTTGCAAGGGCAGAGGAGCGAGCCGAGATGCGCGCAGTCGGGTCGGCAGCTTCCAGGGACGGTGCTGGCCGGCGCAGAGAGGGATGGGCGAGTGGTGACCTCCGCGCATTTGCAAGGAGTATGCAACCGAAGCTCGATGAAGCCGACGGTGGTGATGGTGCTCCCGCGAATGATTCCGATCTCGCAGCTATGCAGAAGGTGCTCGAGGCGAAGTGGCTCTTGGCCGAGATTCAGAGGCTTCCTACCGAGACGACCGACTCTCTTGATGGTGATTCCGAGCTGCCGGCTCAGCAGGAGGTCGACGAGGCGCGTCAGCGCTTAGCTGAGCTCGAGAGTAAGGAGCGCATCGAGGCGCTCAAGGATGCGGGGCTCACGATTGAGCAGAAAGTGCTCGAGGCGCGTCAGCTCTTAGCTGAGCTCGAGAAGAAGGAGCGCGCCGAGGCGCTGAAGTCGGAAGCAACCAAGGATCGGCCCGCGCGATCATCTCGGGACATCAGCGTTGCCTTTGCTCCCACGCAGGCTGCCGCACTCAAGGTGATCAAGCAGCAGGTGCTCGACGTACGTCAACGCTTGGCGAGGCTCACGATTGAGCAGAAAGTGCTCGAGGCGCGTGAGCGCTTAGCTGAGCTCGAGGAGAAGGAGCGCGCCGAGGCGCTCAAGTCGGAAGCCACAAAGGGGCGGCCAACGCGCGCGATTCGGGACGCTGGCGGTGCTGGTGCTGCCATCGAGGGTGCCGCGCTCATCGCCATCAAACAGGAGGTCGACGAGGCGCGTCAGCGCTTAGCTGAGCTCGAACAGGAGCGCGCCGAGGCGCTGAAGTCGGAAGCAACAAAGGGGCGGCCAATGCGCGCGATTCGGGATGCTGACGGTGCCGGTGCTCCCATCGAGGGTGCCCCGTACATGGCCATCAAGCAGGAGGTCGACGAGGCGCGTCAGCGTTTAGCTGAGCTCGTACAGGAGCGCGCTGAGGTGCCCAAATCGAGGGCAGGCAAGGAGCGGCCTGTGCGCACGCTGGCGGCTCGCGTCCATGACGCGATGGTGTCGATACCAGCCGCTGAGCTGTTCCTCGCCGAGGCGGCGAAGCTGGCTGGCCGCGACCGTGAAGACCGACTGGACGGCTGGCTCGAGAGCGGCACCGGTGCTTCGCGAGAGGGCCCTGGTCGGTTGAAGGAGGCCCGGCCTGCCAAACTCGCAGACCGTTCGTTACGCATGCAAATTGCGGCGGAACTGAGGCCAGTCACCCCCTCGCTGAGCTCGAAGCTGCAAGCAACCGGCTCGCGCAAAGATGAGGAGCGAGCCGAGATGCGCGCAGTCGGGTCGGCAGCTTCCAAGGAAGGTGCTGGCCGGCGCAGAGAGGGAGGGGCGAGCCTCAGCGCAATTGCAAGGAGTATGCAACCCAAGCTCCTCGAGGCTCGTGAGCTCTTGGCTCAGCTGGAGAAGGACGAGCGCGCCGAGGCGATCAAGTTGGAAGCCCAGAAGGCTCGACGCGTTCCTATGACGGAGAGTGCCGCTCTCAAGGTGCTCGAGGCGCGCTCTGCTGCGCTGAAGCAGAGGGTGCTCGAGGCGCGTCAGCGCTTGGCTGAGCTTGAAAAGGCTGCAGGCGCGGTGGACGATGGTGGCACTGACGTCCTCGTGGGCGTGCCACCATATGCCTTGGCCGATTCGGAAGCGGGCATCCAGATGCAGCGTGATGCGCTCCGCCTCCTGCTCGAGGCGGAGAGTATGATGCCCGGCTGCAGTGGCGGCCTCTCGAGCGAGCTGCGACTGACGCACTTTGGCCTCGTCGATCGTGAGTCGGAGAGGAAAGCGTTCAGAGAGGAGTGGGCGGCCGTCCCGAGCAACGCTACTAAGGACCGGCCAGGGCGGTACATGGCGGCGGCGGCGGCGAGGGTAGCTGGCAAGATGCTGACATCTGCGATCAAGGCGATTCTGACTTCGGATCTGGATGATGAGGAGACGAGAAACGCGCAGGCCTCCTCGCTCGTCCACGGGCTCTCTGAAGGGTTGACGCACGCCTCGTCGATCGTGCTCAACCTCTCCGGACTGGCGGACCAGCGCCCCGTATCCACTCCCTCGACCGTGGGCGGTGGCTACCTCCAGCAGACGTTCCAAGCCACGCAAGCACGTAAGCGGGGCAAGATGATTGCAGGACGGCTTCGTTCGGACGAAACCTCATCTGAATCGGGCGGTAACAAACAATCGCCCTCTGAGGTGCAACGCGCCTTTGCGGAGCGAAAGAAGGGGAGCCGCAAGGACCTTCTGAGCGGCGCCGGTGTGAACGCAGCCGCGCCACGCTGTTTCAAGAGCGCTCAGCTGCCCATGCTGAGAAAGGGCCTCTCGTTCCGCGGCAAGAGGCCCGATGATGACACTCTCGACGAGCTCGCCGACCGCGAGGGTGAGATTATAGGCGCGGGGCGCAATCGGACCAAGGGCAGCGGAATAGCCTCGGGCCCACTGCGCAAGACGAAGCAGAAGATTGTGGCCCGGAAGCTTGCCCAGAAGATCGGTGCCGCCTCACCGCCACCGCCCGCGATTCTTCGGCAGCCGGGATTCGATAAGACGGCCAGCTTCAATGGGAAATTCTTCTCGATGCTCGAGCCCAAGACGCAACCCTGGCAAATGGCCGCCTTGCATCGCATATCGGAGAGGGCAAGCGGCCACGGCCGCGCATCGGGTCGTGTCTCGATAGGCGATCTGCCGAACCAGGGATCGGGCCGCTTCTGGAAAGCCGGGTCTTCAAAAATGCTCCTGAAAACGTCTTCTGGAAGATCGCTCCTGGACCTCATCGACAAGGATGAGTGGGAGGCTGCTAGGAACGACACAGACATGCAGGAGCAGCTGGCAGGGAAGACGGCGGAGCAGCGCAAAAAGACGCTCGTCGAAAGGGCCGAGAACTGCCACGAACTCGCCATGGAGGCAGCGCTCGAGCAGACAGCCGCTCTAACATTCTCGGAGCTTCTCGAACTTGAGAGGTCGGAGAGGCCTCTGCAAATCGTCATCGAGGGATTTGCTGGCGAGCTCCTGCCCGCCCCGCGGCGCACGCTGCTGCAGCGCTGGGGCTTGCGGTCAGTGCCGATGACAGTGATGCTGAAAATGGTGCATAAGGACGCACCAGTCAAGGTAGAATTGCGCACCGCGTCCACTAAGAGCCCACTTGCCAAGCCGTTTCGACTCAAGACCGTCGTGGACGCGGCGGACAACGCACGCAAGAAAGGGATGCTCGCAGCTGAGCGCGAGGCCGCCTCTGTCCTCAGCCAGCTCCACAAGCCCTCCGCGATTGCCGTGGATGAGGAGAGCATCCTAGAGTCACGCCGCTTCCCGGCTCCGAGAAAGCCACTCATGAGAGAGTTGGCACCCCTCAGCGACAGCTACGCGAAAGGGGAGGCGCGCAAAGAGAAGGCGCCGTCGTTGCGTAAAGGTGGAGGCCCGACTGTGATCGCACCCCAAGAGCTCTTGCTGACCACGAACGGAAGTGGAAAGTCCTTGGCTACCCCTGAGGCCTCCACTACCGATGCCCAACCATCGGAGGCGCAAAAGGCAGAGAAGGCGCCGGAGACGTTGCGCCTTATTGAAGGCACTGGCACTTCGCCCGAGCGTTCCAAGCCACTTTCGGCGGACAAGGCGAAGAGGGCGGAGAATTTAGCGGAACTCAACGAGAAGCTCAAGGAGAAGATGCCATCGCGTGTGGAACAGAGCATGGCGCGCCAAGAGCAAGTCCTCGATACGAGGCAGCGGATTCAAAGAGCTGCGAAGGAGATGCCTGCGCCTGCCCGCCCGCCCGCCCCGGGGACAGTGGGCTCCGGCCGGATGGACCGCACTGCGGCGTCCGATGCGGCGTCCGATGCGGCGTCCGCCACGCCCGCCACGCCCCCCGCGTCGCGCGCCGCATTCCCACAACGCCTGAAACGAACTCCGTCGGGGCTGCACGTGAATGCTGCAAAAGCCATCTTGCCGATGCTGCCCCTGAGCACCTCTGATGATTCCCCGGCGACTTCACGTGCGCCGGAGACTTCGCGCGACCCCACGCGCAAGACCGCCGCCGCCGACGTGATAAAGAAGAAAAGGGCCGCGCAGGCGCTCAATGTTGGCTCGTCTAAGAATGTACTCGCGGCGTGCAACACCTCTGAGAGGAGCACCTCCTCAGATGATTCCCCGGCGACTTCACGTGCGCCGGAGACTTCGCGCGACCCCACACGAATGACCGCCGCCGACGTGATGAAGAAGAAAAGGGCCGCGCAGGCGCTCAATGTTGGCTCGTCTAAGAATGTGCTCGCGGCGTGCAACACCTCTGAGAGGAGCACCTCCTCAGATGAATCCCCGGCGACTTCACGTGCGCCGGAGACTTCGCGCGACAAGTTCAAGAAGGCATCGAAATCGCACGGCTCGTCTAAGAATGTACTTGGTACTTCGGGGCGTAACAGCCCCTCTGTATTGTCCGAGCCCTCCGCAAGGCTAAGCGAATCCTCAGATGCCGCCTTGTCGAACGACGGAGACGTCCTCGATGCGTGAACAGTGATCATTGATCTTGACTTCGCCGCGCAGTCTCTCGATTTTCTTGCATCCTGTGTGGTGTGCTGTGTGCCTACATGTGGCGAGTGCCGAAATCACGTTGTATTAGTGCTGCCAAGAACATAGCCGTCTAGTATATAGACAGCGGACCGTGCAATAGAGTTTTTATTGTTTCGTTTGGAGCCTTTCGTTTGGACGGCATCATCGCGGCACATCGTTTGGATTATGCACGCGCGGTCGCGCCGCAACGGCCAACGCGCGAAGTGAAAGCGTCTCCGGTTTGTCACTTGTGGACTTGTACCCGACTACACGACAAGGTAAGCCATGGGCCTTTTTGTTCAGCTGTAATCGGAGGATGGAGCCGGGAAGAGGTCGCATGCTTCGGCTTACCTTCCGTATCCGTGGTTCCCCTGCGGCTGCTGCATGCCCGGTGGCGGCGGCTGCGTGCCCGGAGGCTGTTGCATGCTCCACTGTGGCGGCTGAATGTCCGGCTGCTGCACCTGTGGAACATGTAACATGCCGGGTGCCTGCTGCATGTCCCACTGCCGCATGCCCCACTGCATGCTTGGCGGCACGGACGTGGTCCCCCAGGGTGGCCCCGAGGTTAGCTGGGCGACGCTGCCGAATCCCGAGGGGTTGGCGTCGTATTGGGAAGCTCCGCCACCGATTCGGTTATGGCGTAGGCGAGGACCCATGTACGGCTGAAGTTCGCCGTGCCCTTGCCCATAGCGCATGGCACGGCGTGCGGCCGCGTCGCGGATCGCCACCGCCCTGTCTCCATTACCGCTGTACGTCAAGTCGCGTATGGGGGTGAGAAGGATGCCCTCGGGGCCAACGGCTCTGCCAGCGGTACGCCCTCGGAGGATCGAGTCACGCACGCTGCCAGGGCTTTCGTACCTAGGCCTCGTGTCTCCGTAAGCACCGCCCATTGGCCCGCTGCCTGGGCCGCCATGCTGTTGCTGGAACTGCTCAGGCGCGCCGTACTGCGGCTGCGGCTGCTGCTGCTGCATCGGCGCACCATACTGCGGCGGCGCGCCGTACTGCTGCTGCTGCGGCGCGCCGTACTGCGGCGCATCATACTGCGGTGGCGCGCCGTACTGCTGCTGCGGCGGCGCTCCATACTGCGGCGGCGCGCCATACTGCGGTGGCGCGCCATACTGCGGCTGTTGGGGGGGGGCGCCGGCCGGGGGCGCCTGCTGCGGCAATCCAGTTTGCTGCTGTCCCCAAGGCTGCTGACCAGGCATGCCACCCGGTGGCGTTGCCATGCCAGACTGCTGGCCAGGCTGCGGCCCTCCCTGATTTTTACTCCAGCGCGAGGAGACGAAGCCACCAGAACTGTCCATGGCCCCCTGCATCTTCACGAAGGGGAATCTGGTCTGCATGCACACTGGCGAAGTCCCGATCATTTGTACAGAGGCGAGGGCCATCGCGCGGTACGCCATTGGATGGAGGCCGAGAGAAGTCGGTAAAACCTTCTTCCCGGCAGGGACAGATTCTTCGATGAGATTCGAGTTTCGTCGTTTCGTCGTCTGCCGAACAAAACCGCCGTGCCTCCACACAACCGCCATGCATGGCCATGGTTTTGTTTTTGTGGTGATAGTGTGACTGTTAACACGCGACAACCGGTGTACATGTACAATGTACGCTGTGTGAGGGAGGAGGTGCTGCATCGGGGACTGGCGTGACGGTGTGCGGCTGTCTTTTTCCTGCTACTGTAGATACCAATTATTGGACCGGTGTTCGGCTCTTCGACACTTCAAGAGATAAGTGCACAATCCGCCATTCCACAGATTGCGTGCGCCATCATCTGGTCGACACGGTTCGTCCCGTTTCGACCCCTGCTCTTGCGTCAACCGACCCCGCCCTGCGGGGCTTTACCGTTTGTCGGCCGAATCATGAGAGGATCATTGCTTCGGGCTAAGACTGCGGCCCATGACCCCGCAGCCGATGGACAATCGGCCGCAGATGCAGATATTCTGAAGAAGCTCGCCAAGAAGCAGGACCTCGCGCGAATCACGGCAGCCACCAAGCAGACGAAAGACGTCTTCGCTCTGCTCGATGATCCCAAGCTCCCATCGATGCAGGATCTCGACCGGTGGTGGCCGGACCCCAGACAGCCAACGACGCTTAGCCCGCTTGTACCATTTGCAGCGTCGCCACACCGTCCCGGCACACCATCCACCCGTCCCGGAACATCGTCCGCCCTGCTGCCACCTGCGATCGCAAGGCTTGGCAGCGGATCCTCTCCAATTCGAGGTGCAAGTGCTTCTCCTGGACGGAGGGTGATGGCGCACTCCTCGTCGCAACCTACCATGGTACGCCCCTCATCGCAACCTGGCATGGCGCGCCCGTTGTCTGGCGTGGCTGGGCCACCCGGCGGCCCGTTGTCCTCGACGGGGCGATCCGTGCAGAGCAACGAGCGGAGGCGCAACTTGCCCAAGAGCCCGACGATCGGTGGCGACCCGAGCCGCCTAGCCGGGAACCCGGAAGCGCTCGACCTCCCGGAGTCCATGTTCCTTCCCCCTCCTACAGATGCATTCGCGGAGAATTCGTCGGTCCTCCCGCCTCGCCGGCAGCTTGAGGACCTCGACCGGTTCGAGCGCCTCAATCATTGGATGAGCGCCTTCGAGATGGACGAGGAGGGCTTCAAATCCAAAGCTGTGTTTGTGGAGATGCGGCTGCGCCAGGGACTTGCCTCATCGGTCCAGCTGGGGATGCCCAATGCCTTCCACGTCGCCATCGTGTGCGACGCCTTCGAGCGTGTGGCGCCCTTGACAGGCCGGCTCGAGGGCGTGCTCGTCCTCATCTGGCGCGAGCTCGTGCGCGCCATCTTCTCCGACTACACGCACGAGCTGCCCGGCTCAGGCGCCCGCGCGTACGCCGAGCGCGTGCCTTACTTTCTCGAGGCGAAGCGGTTGCGAGAAACCATGGCGGCCCAGGAAAAGACGATGAAGCGCATGCGCGCGCAACGGGAGGCGGAGATCAAGGCAACAGAAGGTCAGAACAGCCTCCTCAACAAGACGCTCGGCGCGTGGAATCGCGCGATGGGCAGCGCATCGGGGGGTGCGGAGGCGGAGACTCTCAGGCAGCGCGTCGAGGCGCTCGAAAAGCTCCTCGCCGACGCGCTTGCTGACATTCAGAAGCTGCAATCAGAACAGGACCCAGCGGCCAGATGCATCAATGCATACGATACATGCCAACCCGAGGAGCAGGAGCAGGTGTGCCAGTACGTGCTCAAATCCGAGGCCGCAGCCAAGACCATGGTGGGCAACTCGACAGCTGAGGTAGCTGAATACATCAGCCACCTGCTATCCAAGCTTCCTGAGGACACGGAAGCTGACCCCGCGGAGGCGACACGCAGCCGCGTTATGTCACACCTGAGCGCGTCACTGCGGATGAGCGACGACGACAAGCTCAACGTGGCCCATAGGATCTTGGTTGATCATGACGACGTGCGGACGGTTGGTGAGAGCCTCGCCGGCGTCTTGGTCGCGAAGGGGTATGCCCACAAGGATGCATGCGCCGGCATGGCTCTGCGGCTGCACGCGGACGAAGGGCCTGACTACTACCCGGAGTCCCATGACGCGGACGCCCAGGTAAGCTACCAGGTCCTAAACTCGCTGCGCGCATCGCTTGCGGGTGTAGGTCCAGATGGCCAACCATTGGGTATGGTTATAGGTCCAGACGGCCGCCCGTTGCCCGGCTTTGGAGGAGTAGTTAAAGACGGCCGCCCGTTGCCCGGTGGCGTGGCCGGCAAGGTTGGCAGCAGGGCCGGTGGCTTCGTCGACGCCAACGGTAACTACATCGACCCGGCAGCGGCGGCTGCGGAACTGGCGGGCATCGACGACAGGATGGCGGAGCTGCAGCGACGACAAGAGGCAGGTGAGTTGACGGATGAGGAGCGTGTGGAGCTTCAGGCCTTGGAGAAGCGGAAGGCCGAGCTCAAAAGCGGGTTGGCGAAAGGTGCAGCCGAAGCGGCGGCGGCGGATGAGGCAGAAGCAATTGCCACTCGCATGGCCGAACTCAAGCGGCGTCAAGAGGCGGGCGAGCTTACGCCTGAGGAGCTGGCCGAGCTGCAAGCCTTGGAAGTGCGCAAGGCTGAGCTTCAAAAGATCTTGGGTCCGGATCACATGACGGACTCTGAGCTCGCAGCCGCCCAAGCGGAGTCGGCAGCGCTCGCTGATCGCATCGCTGATCTCAAGCGCCGGCAGGCAGCAGGTGAGCTCACGCCTGAGGAGATGGCCGAGCTTCAGAAATTAGAAGCTCGCAAGGCTGAGCTGGATAGCAAAGTTGAAAAGGGAAAGCAGAGCAAGAAGAACCGAGGCGGTGGTGATGACGATGCGGCTGCCGAATACGATGCGGCGGCTGCCGAGAGAGATAAGGCGGCAACCCGCCTCGCCGATCTCGAGAAGCGGAAGAAAGCTGGCAAGCTGACGCCCGAAGAGCAGGCCGAAATGGAAGCACTGGAAAAGCGCATGAAGCAGCTAGACTCGGTGCTGGCTGCCGGCAGGCCGAGCAGCAATGGCCGCACCAAGGAGATTGGCGTCCAGGCGGGCGAGGCGATGGGCAAGGGCGGCAAGCGCGGCAAGGGCGCCACCATGGGCGATGACGATTCATCTGCTACTGGCCCTGGAGGCAAGCGCGGCATGCCGGCGGTCGCAGTCACCTCTCTTTGCGAGATCCGATTCGACCGCAAGGACGTCAGGGCGATGAACGTGCTCATGTGCCGTCGCCTCGTCGCCGCGCTCTACCAGGTCAAGGCGGACCTCAACGCCGTGGCCGACCAGGAGAATGCCCCCCGATCAGACATGCCCAACTTCGTGCCCGACCAGTTTGTGGTGCTCTACGGCATCAAGTCGCTCGCAATCAAGAACATCAACTCGTTCATGTACGGCGTCCGAGCTGAGCGTCGACGCAAGAATGCCGCAGGTGTCGAGGAGGAGGAACCGATGCTCTACTTTTTCTGGAAGGCGTGCTGGCACGGAGTGCCACAGGAGGAGCGCCTGTCACACGAAGATTTTGATTTCTACCTCGATTTGCTCGCTACGTTGGCCAAGCTGATCAGCGATGAGCACACGTTCAATCTCAAGGGTGGAGCCTTTTGGAACTGCTTGGGGTCGATGGAAGAGATGCGGATACCTCTCTTCGCGCTCCAGAACACGGTTAAGAAGTGCTTCCCAAACCACCACGAGCTGGTAGATCGCATCAATAGGGCGGTCGGCAAGGCCGCAGCCGACTTTGTCAAGCTTGTCAAGGGCCCGAAGCCGCCGCAGCCTGCGCCCTCGTACAAGATCAAAATGCTTGGCACGGAAACTCAGGACTCACGCGGCTTCTTGGATCTTGATAAGTTCCTCTCGATCTCGATGGAGCAGATGAAACAGCAGCGCATTAAGGATGGGAGGATCCTGCAAGGCATCTACGATCAGTGGTCGGTTGGATCATCTGAGAGCGGCTTCGATATCTTCGCCGAGATGCTCACGGCATCCAGCCCCAATATGGACGAGAGCAAGATCATCACCCTGTATCAGAAGGCGACGAGTGGCGAGGATCCCGACAAAGTCGACATGTCCCTGATTGAGCTCCCCCTGCGCAAGGCGAACATTCATATCAAACGCAAAGAGGGCATGACGTCCGTCACCGACGGCGTCGGCGATATCGATGACTTAAAGCTTGCGACGACGGCCCTGTCCCTCTTCGGCGGCAAACCGAAATCCTTGGCGACAGGGCTGCCAGCTGCGGATGCCAGCAAAGGCGGAGGCAATGGCGTGGCGATCAATATGCGCAAGTGGCGGAGAGTGAGTCAGGAACTGGGTAAATCGAGGAGCCTCATTCGGGACCTCTTCGAGAACGGTGCACCCAACATTGACGACGTGTCGACCCACTCCTAGCCAAAGCGCGAGCTTGCGCCTTGATGCCAATCGCTGAGACTGATTCAAGGTAAGGGTACCGAACGGAACCCTCCACGGACCACGCAAGCGTTCGCGCTACATTGTTTCTGGTCATTGCCACACCAAGAATCAAAGGTGAAACTGTTTCAAACTGAAACGACTCTCGTCGTGACGCTCTTTGTGTTTCTAGAGTGTTCAGTGTAGTGTGTACTAGAGACAGCCCGAACTCGTGATGTGAGCGGACCGCGCATAAGTTCACGGTACTTCACTATAGGCGCGAATTGGAAAGGGTCTCTGCCGGTAAAAATAAACTCGCTCGGCCGGAGCGACGCACCGCGGCGCGTCGGCCGTGCGGCTCGCGGCTTCAATAACCGCGTGCCTCGGAGGTTCAGCTGCTGATAATCAGCTGGGAGGCGTCGGATGAAAACTTCGAGTTGCAGTTGGAGCCATTGGAGGTGTAGGACTCCCTGCCCGAAGAGCTACTCCGTGCCCGCCGATGTACTGGCGGCACCAAGGCGAGCCCTTGTACGGCGCGGCGGTGAGGTCTTTGATAACGTCTTCGGCCTCTTGCTCCCAGCTGAGAGGACCAGGATTGATCTCAGCGCCCTCCATGCAGGCCTCAAGAAACTTCCTCTCCGCCCTGGCATACTCGGGCGTATTCGGGAGTTCGGGGACGTTGCACGAGGCCGGGACCGGTGGCGGTCCTGCGGGGTAGTGCCTGGGCTTGGCGTTTGCGAGGCCGTCGTCACTGCTCACCGCAACGCGCAGCTCGGCCAACACAAACGGCACAGCCGGGTCGTCTGCGGAGACGCGCGCGGTTCCATTGGAGGCGAGCGCGAGCGCGTTGCAAAAGTTCTTGACAGCGTGCACCCACACGCCAGGCGCGCCCCTGGCCCGGTGACGTTCGTAGAGGTCCTCCCGTTCCCATCGGGGCGTCGAGGCGAAGACCGACTCACTCGAGCCGTAATACTTCGCGTCCATGTCAACCGTACCCGCCAGCCGAAGGTCCGTAGTCTGGCACCACGGCTCTGCCAGGCACACAGTCGAGCTCAACATCTCGCCATGCGCGGCCACGCCACCCAGCCGGAGCAACTCCTCCAGTCGGGCAATCAAGGTCAGAGAGAAGCGCTCCACGTGCTCCCACCTGATGAGGGACGCAATCAGACGTTATCAGAGGAGCCATCAGACGCAATCAGGATCTCATTCGAAGCGCTCCACGTGCTCTTACTTGTGTACGCGCCGGCTGCCGTAAGCGCCCTCGAAGCCCTCGTTGCGTTTCCAGTCATGAGAGGCAGCCTCGACAGCACCCTCGAGGTTGGCAAAGGTCGAGATGTAGTCGGGCTGCTGCTGCGGCGGCGAGTGCTCGGCTGATAGCGGCGGCGGGTGCCGGAAGGCAGCGAAGAATCGGCGAACATCACCAAGGAAGACTGTGTCGTCCTCAATCACCCACACGTGCGACGGCAGGCCAACCGTGCGCCACCAGGCTGAGCCGAAAGACGTGCCGGCTGTGCCTGACGGCCCTGCGGCCTGGGCGCGCGCGCGCGCCCAGAGCACTAGAGAAGGCTCGTGGATCAAGTAGGAGGTGAGTCGAGCGGCCACGGAGGGGCCTAGTGCTTCCTTGTATTTCTTGAGCACATTCGTCCACCAGGTCCTGAGAGAGTCATTCCCTGAGAGAGTCCTGCGCCTGGAGTTGTGCGTCTCGGGGCTCGGCCAGTGAGTGACGGCCGGGAAGGCTGCATGCACCTGCTCCACCGTGTACGCGAACGCACCCAAGCCGAGCGTGCGCCGGAAGGTGGCCGCCGCCCGGCGTGTGAGCTGCTCGTGCGCCGCAGCGTCGAAGCCCGACGTGGAGCTTGCTGACGAGGAGCTTGCTGACGTGGAGCTCGTGAGCGCGCTGACGTCGACGAGGAGCTCGAGTGTCGCTTCGCCGGCGAGCGTCTTGCGCCACCAGTGAAAATAGCCCTCGTGGCAGCGTGTGACCATCTCAAGCTTCTGGGCGTCGGAGCGCAGCAGAACGACAGGCAGCGGCGCAGCTGCGATCAGCGAGGGCTCGAGGCGGCTGCCTGTGCGGCCGGAAGCTTTGCTAAAGGGCGGTGGCGGATTGGAAACCGCGCCATAGAGCACGCACTTGCCGAGAGTGCCGCGCATGCCAGGCGCGCGCGCGCCTGGCTTGTATTTTGCAAGCTCGTGCGCTGAGCGCTCGAACACGAGCCAATGACTACATGCCTCAAAGCTAGCGCACACTTCACAGCACTGTACCACACTTGGCGGTGCCTCCGATTTCTGCGTGCGCCACGGTGTCCACACACCAATGTCAATGTTGAAGAGCGCGGGCACCGACGCGCCTTGAGCGCTCGAGTAGCCTCGCTTGATGCATGGAGAACCACCTTCGCCCTTGCGCTGCCGGGAGCAGCGAGCGCCATGGGCTTCGGGCCCATCGGGTGGCGGCGCGGCGCAGCCGTAAGCATGCGATGCGACGTGGCACACGCCGTCGCGCCATGCCAAGCTAGGCATGGAGGCGCACCACTGCTCGGAGGCGTGCATCAATGACTGCATACATGTACTGTACCGGTATGAATACCTCGTGCTCGACAAATTCCGAAATCCTACGAAACTGGCGTGCCGCAGGAGAGTGGATCGTCTTATCTAAGCTCTTTTCACCCTCGTCCGCTACTCTTTTCGGAACGCCAAGTTTGTACCATGGTAGAACCAACGGAGTCATCGAATGGACGACCGGAGCATCGGGCGACGCCCGGCCGCGGTCTGCGGTCATGGTCGCATGAATGTTCTCGCACACACAGCTTGGTCACTGCTTTATTATCTTGTCGAACCATTGCAAGCGGATCTATTCATCTCGGCTGCACTCGACGAGACGAGGTGCCCGGACCGGACCATGTGCAGCAACTTCGACCGCGCAGCTGAGGTGCCTCACCGGACGCGCAGCGTGGCGATGCTATCAACACGCGACCTCAATCAATCTCATCGCCTTATCGGTGGCGAAGTTATCGGCGATGGTACTGCCGAAGAGCAGCAAGTCCGCGACAAGCTGCGCGGCACGCCATTCCACCGCCGCTTTGGTGAGTGGGCTGTGCGCATTTACTTCGACCTGTCCAACCAGCGACGCTGTATGGAGCTCGTGGCGAGACACGAGCGACTCGTCAAACACGAGTACCGGTTGCTCGTTCACATTCGACTCGACGTCATGCTCTTCCGGCCACTCGCACCGGCGACTGCGGCACGGCTGCTTGCGCTGCCGGCGCTTGGGCCACCGACCGTGTGGAAGCCTTGGGGCGACGACCACGGCGGGCTGATCGACCTGATGGGATTTGCGAACCGCCCGGGCGCCGACCTGATCTACGGCGTCGTGGGCAACGCAAGCCGTCACGTCACCGAGTACGAGGCCCAGCATCGGGCGGAGGAAGCGTCGCAGGCCTTCTTCTACCCGGAGCGCCTCACAAGCGCTCAGATGTACTCGTATGGGGCGCACGTGCGGCGGTTCGCGTGGCCGCACTGCCGCATCGACGAGCAGCTGCACTGCCGCTACCCGGGCGAGTCGCAGCGCCTCCTGCGCGCGGAGCCGAGGGCAGCGCCGCCGTCCCAATTATGTGGAAGCGTACTCCGCCATCTCGCGGCGAGATTGGAGCGACGCACTGACGCGGGCTGCTGCCATGCGGCGCGGCTGGCGCCTCGAATGTCCCGAGGGATGTTTCCGGGGTCGGCACGCTCGCAGCGCGCCCGCGTCTGCATTGTACGACCGCAAGATAGCAGTCGAACCCGCGTGACCTGAGCCCCGTTGTGCATCTGTGCGTCCCCTACTTCCCTGGCTGCCTGCCTGCCTGCCCTGGGTGGCACCCACGCGCGACTGGCTCGACTCCCGTCTTGGCAGGACGAGTGGAAAGGCTCGTCGCAGTGTGCGTTGGAGTGGGACGACCCGGAGTGCTGCGACCTGGCACGCGCGTGCGAAGCCATCGCCAACGGCCTCGCTCCTGAGCACGTTCCTCTGCCACGCCACACGCCACCTGCCGACGGCACAACGTGGATCACGAAGGTCGGCGCGGGGGGGCACGAGCGTTTGGGAGGCGGCCGACAACGCGAGCGGCGGCGTGGAGGTGCCTGGCGCGTCACGCGTTGAAGTGTACTACAGCCGTATTACAGCCGTGTACAGTACGGAGAAGCGACCGGTACTAGAAGTAGAACGAGCCCCGCGCTTGCCGCGGCACCGCCCACCGGGGACCGGCCCTGACTTCTGGTGTTCGTCTCAGCCCAGCTTGGACGCGCGGGCCCCTAGATTGTCGTGTCACAGTCACGTCCATTATATCTCAAGCACCAACCGCACTGCCACTGGCGGGCGAGCACATGTCAGACACTCCGCCCTTCGGTCACATCTCGGATCATGCCAGCAGCCAGGCCCTCTGGGGCAGGGCTCCAAGAAAACATACTCATGCGCACGGCACACGATACACACGAAACCACAGTACAGAGGCGCGGGGGCGAGATCCCGACAAATTCGCAGGCCAGCAGGCAGCCGCCCCGCGCGTCCGTCGGTGCCGTTGCGACTCGCGGCTCGGCGCTCGCCCACGTGGGCAGGCGTCACTCCACCCTTCGCTGCCCTGGCCGCTTCGCTTCCGACAGGGCCCCGCGCGCCTCTCGAGCCCGATCCACGTCTCCAAACGTCTCCGGCCACGATCGCAGTCGCTGCCACCATCCTCACCGCCATGGCGCCCGCGCCGAGAGACCTTTATTGGAAGGGACCAAGGTTATCAGGCTTCACACGGGCGGCAGCACATATGAGGCCATAGAAGACAGGCGACGGCTTGAGCGGCCGGCTCTTGAACTCGGGGTGATACTGCACGCCAACCATGTAGGGGTGGCCCTGGACCTCGAAGACTTCCATACGCTCGCCCGTCGTGTCGCGCCCGATGAACTCGAGGCCCTTGGCCTCCATCGCAGGCACGTACTCAATGTTGACCTCGTACCGGTGTCGATGACGCTCGTCGAAGGCCGTGAGGCCGCCGTAGAGCCGGCAGGTGTGGCAGTCCGTGCGGCTGAGCACGGTGCGGCGCGCGCCCAGGCGCATCGTGCCACCCATGTGCGTCTTGGAGCCCTCGGGCATGAAGATGATGACCGGGTGTGGCGTGTCAGCGACCATCTCTGTCGAGTGAGCGGCCTCGTGCCCCAGCACATTGCGCGCGAACTCGATCACGGCCACCTGGAAGCCAAGGCACACGCCGAGGTACGGCTTCTTGCTCTCGCGCGCGTATTTGGCGGTGGCGATCTTGCCCTCAATCCCGCGGTTGCCGAAGCCGCCGGGGACCATGATGCCGTCCGCCTTCTTAATGCGCTCCCAGTTCGTCTCGTAATCCTCAGTGTCGGCACGATCGGGGCCGAGCGTCTCGGACTCGATCCACTCGATGACGAGCTTGCGCTCGACCTTGCTGGCCGAGTGGTACAGCGCCTTGGAGACGGACAGGTACGCGTCGCAGAGGTCCGTGTACTTGCCCACCACCGCGATGGTCACCGGCACGTCGAGGGAGTCGACGAGCTCTGCCAGAGCGCGCCACTCATTCCACAAGGGTGTGCGCGGCCGCTCGTTCATCTGAAGCCGCTGAAGGCAATTCTTGGTCACATCCTGCGAGTGCAAGAGCAGTGGCACGCGGTAGATGTTCGAGAGGTCATGCACGCCTAGGCAGTGCTCTGCGGGTACGTGGCAAAAGTTGGCCAGCTTCTGTTTGCAAGCCTTGGTCAGAGGCTGCGTCGAGCGGCATACGAGGAAGTCGGGCGACAGGCCGGCCGCCCGGAGCGCTTGCACCGAGTGCTGGGTGGGCTTCGTCTTCTCTTCGCCAACGGCGCCGAGCACGGGCACGAGGCTGACGTGGAAGAAGGCGATGTTGTCTCTCCCAATCCGAAACTGAAACTGGCGCAACGCCTCCACGTACGGCATCGACTCGATGTCGCCCACGGTTCCGCCCAGCTCGATGATGCACACGTCCGGGCGTCCGGCCAAGCCGTCGGTGGGCATGTGGGCGACGCGCTCGATCCACTCCATGATGCAGTCGGTCACGTGGGGCACCACCTGTACCGTCTTGCCCAGGTAGTCGCCACGCCGCTCGCGCTCCAAGCAGTGGGAGTAGATCTTGCCCGTCGTGATGTTGTGGTCTCGTGTGAGGGTGAGGTCGTTGAAGCGCTCATAGTTGCCTAGGTCGAGGTCGGCTTCGCCGCCATCGTCGAGCACGAAGACCTCGCCGTGCTCAAACGGCGACATCGTGCCCGCGTCCACGTTCAGGTATGGGTCGATCTTGATCGATGTCACGCGAAAGCCCGACGAGCGCATCAGCACGCCGAGCGACGAGGCAGTCACTCCCTTGCCCAGGCCCGAAACGACGCCGCCCGTGACCACAATATACTTCATGCGGGTGGCCGAAACCGAGCGCGGCGTAGTGCCCCGCCGCCCAACTGAGGATGGCGCAAAAGTGTCCACCTCCTCCTGCACCTGCACGAACGAGACGTCCAGCACATCTTCGCCCGCGCGCAACACGCGCCCGGGTTTCCAGACGAACGAGTGCGTCATCGTGGAGGAGAGCGTCGCGCCCGAAGCTGTGCTGACCCGCACGGCTGTCGCCTCGAGACCCATGTCCTTTGCGAGCTCCGTAAGGAACGCGCCGACGGTGTCGGTGAGCGCATAGCAGTACACGAGCGGTACAGGCAGCTTGGAAGAGGTTACCTGCAGCTCCACGTGGTCGCTCTCGAGCGTCACGACCAACTCGCCCGCTGGCACCTCCAGGTCTCGCGGCATTGGCGATTGCCTCGGCGCCGCGTCGCACAACAAACGAGCGCGCGCTTTCAGCCGCCGAGGCAAAATTGCGCATGGGTTCACACCATGAACCGTGAAGGCGTGGGCCAGAGAAAAGGGCGTGTGGTTGAGTTTCCGTGATTCCTCCGAACGAGTGCCGTCATCCGGTGCCATTGTAAACGCTGTAAACGCAGCACACGTGGCCGCGTGGCCGGCCCGTGCCCCTACCCCCTAGTACAATGTACGAGGACACCTGACCCCTGCGAAGTGCGAACAGCCCGGCCAGCAAGAGCCGCCAGCTGCGAGCGAGGAGAGCTCTGAGCAGGGGATCAACTCCGATCCCCGGCTTCACGAGTGGGACACCACATCCACGCTCTCAACACAGCGGCGAGCTCCCCCATCGAGAGCACGTAAAGCACGGGATCGAGGTCCGCATCCTTACCGTCTACGTAGACAAACAAGAGTCTTCCGGTACCGTCGGCATGTTTTCCTTACCAGCCGCCTTCGTCTTGGCCGAAAGCGGCCCATGTACATATTTGCCAACTTTTGCGTATGATCGCCACCCGCAACCAAAAATAGCCCCACCATCTGACCTAACGCTTTCAACAGCCTAGAGCCTTGTCTGGTACCCCCGTCATCGCAGCAATGCTCTCAGGACTCGTTCCGCGCGACCTGGTGCTTCGCTGCCACCTCTACTTATGGTATTATTTTTTACAGATACATTGAACATTCCAAGTCCGCCCCGGCACTGTCGCCTCGCCTTCTGAAAACGTGAAAAGGGCTCCTCGGGGTCGTGCCTGCGAGCTAATGCTGTGGGGGAAGTCTTGCCTTTTGGAAACAACTGCACAGTACTGGCCCAAACTTCTCTTCCACAAACCAAACCGTACCAACGGTTGAGCGCGGCAGCGCGCGGCCGCCGGCTTAGGCGCCTGGGTGGACCGAGGCGCGGCCGTCGGACGTCGCCGCGAAGCTCGTCGCTTAACGCTTAAAAATAATAAATGGCACCATGGTCCCCGTTGCGGCGTCGCGTTCACAAGGCGGTCACTCGCAGTCCAGACGCGGCAACTGAGCTATTTTTTGGATTGATAACGAGACAGCGCCCGCCGGGAATTGAACAGCCAACATTTGAAAGACGAGCTTTGCATCGCACCTTGTTGAGTATTAGGCTATGGGAGCTTCACATCGCAAGGTCGCACCTTCCGACCTCTGACCTTGGATGCATACAACCGGAGAGGGTTCGACTCACACGCAACCTTGCGCAGATCAAAAGGCAGGCGAGACGCGAGCACCGGATTAAGGAACACTTCGCTAGTCCAGATTCCGAAATTCGACCTGACGAGGCCAGCCCCGGTGAGTCGTGCGCGCACCTTCTGGTCCTTGTCGTTGTCTCTTCGATCGAGCTCAACGAGCACCACGTCGAAGCGTGCAGGGTCGACAGTCGAAATCACATCAAACTCCGCACCCTCCACGTCCAGCGACAGAAAGTTGACGCGCGCCGGCATATCAGCACGCTTCATCAGGACGTCAAGCCGAGCGCACGGTACCTGCGCAGTATCGCTAAGGTTCACATAACGGCTAAAGCGCTTCATGCTGCCGTTGACGTAGCTGCTGAGAAAGCCTGAGATCTCGTGGTGCTTGCGGCTCAGTGCGATGGTCATATTGCCCGAGCCAGCCTCGCACACCGCTGCGTGTTCCTTATGGGCTGTGCGGCCGCTGCGCTCCAGCTCCTCATAAGACAGTGGATTAGCCTCTACCAACAAGCCCCGCCATCCCCAACAGCGCTCGAGCATGATGGTGTTTGACAAGTTGACACCATTGAGGGCACCTAGCTCAACGAAGCTGCCTGTGGTGTTGTTGCTAGCGTACAAAAGCGCGAGGAGCAGTCGTCCACTCTCGTCCCATTGGCCCAGGAATTGTTGCCTGGTACAGTTATCACGCTGCGCCAACTCTTGGCGGGTGGCAAGCGGCAAGGCCTTCTGCAGCAGATGGATAACGGCCTCAGCATCGGCATGTGGCGCATGCCAGGCCGTGCCCGCGCTCTGCGCAAGCGTGGCGGCGAGCATGCTTGCGCGCGCCCACAAGCATCGCAATGGCGCTGCCGCGGGCATTCGCTCTCACGGCCCGTGTTGTCGTTGTTATGTGATATATGAGATAACATCCTGTGTACCTGGCATGTATGAGTGAACCCTGATGCCACATGCCTGAACACTGTTGCATCGCATGTGTCTATCTGTCTCCTCGACTCTCGTGTCACGTGTGAGTCCCGCGGCTCCCCCTGGTGTCTAAAAAATTCACAGCGAGGCCGAACCGGCTTGCCGGGCGGAGGGGTTACAGGGGAGACTGAGGATAGCCCCTATGGGCAGTCTGTCAGTCGCGTTTTCGCGGCCACGCACACAACACACGCGCCCACCGCATTCCGGCACAGGGGCGCTCCTCTCGGTCGTCATGCTCGGCCTGCAAATCACATGCTAGTTTCACAGCTGCGCCTGAGGCGCGCGCCGCACGCGTCGGAAGAGCGTCGCGCACGAATGTCGCCGACTGTTCCAAGGCTCGTCGGTGCAGCCCAGCAAGACGCGGCTCAGGCGATCCATGGCCACGTCCGCCGAGACGCGCTCCCATCCGTCGACGCCAAAAGGAGTCCGCGCAGGCTCGTACGTGTACACTTTGCGCCAGGAGCGTGACGCTGCGGGCTCCGAGCGACGGCTGATTAGCGGTCGCTTGGCTGTAGATCGGGGGCTGGATGCTCGCCCGTCGTTGTCGTTGTCAGCAGCCTCAGATTCGACCTCCGAGCCGCTCGTGGATGACACGTCCAGCGCAGCGGCATCCTCGTCGCCATCGGCCAAGAACCCCCAAGTGGCCCACGGCGAGCCGCAGCACCCATCATCCTTCTCCCCCAGCAACAGGTAGGCTTGCACGGCCGCACACGCTCGGAAGCCGCTCGTCCAATCTAGACCTAGCGGCATGAAGCTGCAGATGACAATGTGCGGCTCGAACGCGGCGACTGCGTTGCGCGCGTCGAGTTGCTCGACCTTAGCTCCCGCTTTGGGACGCAAGCCACGGGCCCCACTGTCGGTGGCAAGGAGCCGCACGGGTGCTGCACGATCAGCGAGGGCGCGCTGCAGGTGGAAGCACAACGTGCCATCGCCTGCGCCCACCTCGAGGACCCGGAGCTCTCCGCCTTGCGCGCTGGCCTCGTCGCACAGCCAATCAGACAGCCGGGACACCACCTCACGGGTGACCACCAAGTAGTGAGGCTGTTGGTTATTGCCAGTGCGCACAAATGACCGCCACCGCGCGCAACGATCGCAGTTACAGTGGACTTCGCCGCTGACCTGCTCGAGAGGATGCTCAACGGCAGCAAACAGGGCAAATTCGCACTCGAGCGCAGCCGTGGACGGGAGGTCGACCTCCGCCATGCCCTGTTCACAACTATAAGGTGGCATGTCCAGGTCGCGTCGGTGCTCGCTCTCGGACTGAGCTTTCCGGGTACTCGTGCGGCTGCAGCCCGGGTGCGAGCTGTGAATGAACTGATGCGTGAAATGATTTGTCAATCGTATTTTTGGACGGGGCTGGTGCGTGGTTCTTTAAGTTCTCTTAGTGGACCCTTTTTCTCTTTTCTTGGTACATGTAGAGGACGTTGTATTGGTACTATTTCAGTAGAGAACTTGAGGTCCCTCCTCTCCGTTTTCCCACAGGCATGTGCCCCGGCGTGTGAGCCCCATTCACAATCAGTAAGGATGTTCACCGAGGGGAGGGGATCGGGACGCAGGGTTTCGTCGCGCTCCCGGGAGGCGGACCTCCCGGTCTCACTTTCGGCGCGGCAAATCGAGTGGGGGCCGGGTCGGCGCACTAACGGCGCACCCACTACGCAGCACTCGCCCGCCCACCCATGTGGCATGTGCGCGAGTGGGTCGAGGCCAACCGGGGGAGGTGTGTCGTGTTGGATCCGGCGTCGGAGCCGTGCCACGAATTGCGGGAGCGGGCGATTGGGGTCTGTGGGTAGCAGCGCGTAGCGCCGCCGCCCACTCCCGGGACCTGTTCTGTTGTGTCAACCGTGTGGAGGTCATCCCCTCTTAGTGAGGAAGAGCTCAGCGAGCTACCCGAGTGTGTGTTGATTGAACGCCTGGTACGGCGCGCTGCTCGGTACAGCGCGGCGTGATGGCGCTCTGCGCTCTTGCTTGCATTCCTGTCGAATCATCCTCATCCACCAGCTCGTTAGGAGAGCTCGCGCCCGAACCCATACCATGTCAGAAATCTGTCGACGACTGCTTCGACAGAACGCCGTGCTGCGCGAGTCAGTCGCTCGCGAATTTGCGACGCTCCCAACGGCACACCCTCGGTTTGAGACGGCCATGCGCACGTACGAGCGTGAGGTACTGATGGCGATCGACAAGAACGATGCAACGCTCACCCAGATCCATGGCAGTCCGGCACAAGGCAGCGCGTTGGCACGTGCAGCGGATTGGCTTGGCCTGTCGGAACGGCCCGAAACTTATGACGGCCTCGGTTCATTGTGGAGGCATCTGGCCAAAGATTGGAGCCGTGACGGTGTTGCTGGCACAGAGGAGCTGCGGTCACTGATTGTGACGGGCGTGTCCGCTGAGATGTCGCGATGGCCGGCCGACGAGCGCATGCGCGTACTCGTGCCGGGTTGCGGCCAAGGCCGTTTGGCCTGGGCACTTGCGGATGCGCTACCCCACGCCCTCGTCACCGGCCTCGAGCGCAGCGAAGCGACGCTTGGATTTGCGCGGCACGTCCTGCATGGTGTGGGAGACGTCGCGTCGGTGCAATTTCATCCTTTCCTCGATGCATTCCCCAACAATTGGGATGCAAAGTCACGGACAGCGAGCGTCTCCGTGCCGGACGTGCTGCCACGTCCGGCGCCCAACCTCGCGCTGCAACTTGCTGATTTTATGGAGCCGCATGCTTTGCGCGACGAGGACGACAACTCGATCTCATGGACGGCGCTACGCAGCCGATCAGCGCTCACCAGCACGCAGTGGCGCCCGCCGTGGCACCAGCAGCAGCACCATGTCGTGTGTACCCATTTCTTCCTGGACTGCGTGGACGACGTCGTCGCGGGCTGCACCGCCGTCCGCGACGCTCTGGTCGACGGCGGAGCATGGATCTTCAGTGGCCCTTTGCACTACCACCAAGGTGGTGGGTACACGCCGCGGCCCAGCCCGGCACTGAGCCATCTGCTCGAGCTCGCCTCCGACCTCGGGCTGGAACCAGAGGGCCCGCCGCTCCTCGTGCCCTCTCCGTACCTGCGACGACCCAACGCTCTCCTGCACGAGGCAGCTTGGACGGCCGCATTCTTCAAGGCGCGCAAGCGGGGTGGCCCGAGATAGAGATGCGATGCGTGTATTTGGGATCCCTCCGCTCGACATGTAGATAGTACCGTACACCGAACCAACTTGTGCGTTCAAGGTTGGCATGGTGCCATGACCGTAAGCGGACCAGCTTGGTGCTTGCGAACGAAAGCCTACGTAGTTTCAAACGTAGTTTCTGACGTGAACAACAAATATGACTCTGGCTTCCACAGCACGGTAACGAACCAGCCTCACACCTCTCAGGACTCAGCATCACTGCGCGATTTTCACCTGCAACGCCTGAAACCTCGATAACAGCATTCGTGCCTCTGCGTCCGAGGACAGCATCTCAGAGGCAGCCTGGGGCCCAGCAGCCATCATCTTGCGCATGAGGTCCTGCAACTTGGGGTTGCGAAGGAGCGCCATGATCTCGGGGTCTTGCGTCGCCGCCTGCAGCATGTCAGGGCTCATACCGCCGGGTAGCGTGCCATCGGCTGCAGTCGCTTCGTCCAGGTCAACATCCGCTGCAGGTTCAGATGTGGTCTGTGGCGTGGCCTCCCATGCTTGCTCAACCGACATCGTGTTGAACTGGTCGATTAGCAATGGATCCGCACGCCCTTCTCGCCGTGCTTTAGCCAGCACCTTAGCAAGCTCCTCCTTCTCAAACAGTCCATCCCATTTGATCTTTCGCAGGTCCAGCTCAGCTTTGATCTCGCTTACCTTCATGCCCATGCACTCCTTCACCGACTCTACGTCGATGGCAGCATCGTCGCTCGCAAATATCCTTGAGCGTGGCGGTGCGCGCGGCGATGGTAGCGGAATGATCATTGCAACGCTCCGAGCCGCTAAACAGCAGACGAGAAAGACACAGACACGAATGTTCATGGATCAACAGGTGGAGAGCGCGCTGTGCGGCCGCCTTGCGCGCCGCTTCGGCGAGTGCGCCGCGGTCGGTCGGGGCCCGATCGATCCAGAGCCGTGCGAGATCTCGAGCGCGAGATCGCGGACGCACTGGGGGTGACCTTCGCTGCTTTGATCCCTCGATGACAAGAAAATTATTTGGCACCTCATAAAGGCAGAGCTCGCAAACACGCGAACCCACCAGCCGTGCCACCAGCAGTCGGTGAGGGGCAGGCGGCGGCGGCGGCGGTGGCTGTGTCGGCATCGCGCGAGCGCAGCGCCGACTGAAGATCTTCGAATTGGCGGAGCACCAGGTCCTCAAACTTCTCGAGCTTGGCCCACGTCTCGCGCCGGCGCTGCCAGACGAAGTTGACGAGCGCCCGGTCCTGTTCGTCATTCTCCTTGTCCTGCAGCTTCTCCGAGTACGCTTTGGCCAAGAAGCAGCTGGCCAATAGGAGCAGCAGCAAAACGCCGACTGCGTAGCTCACGTGGCGCGTCGTGTGCTGAACAGCGTCGCAGTCGAGGCCACGGTCAGCAAGCTGCGCGCGCGTGAGCTCGCCTTCGCGGAACAGGCGGCATGCGGCTGAGCTCTGATCGGCTGAACTCAAGCTGATGACTGCAAAGGTCGACACGTTGGCAAGCCCCCAAAGCTGATTGATGTAGAAAAAGAGGAGCATCGGGCGCGAGGAGGCGCAGACGCCCACAATGCCGATGCACGCAGCAATGGCGCACAGTGCAGCGACCGCTTCGGTGAACAGCTCGCTCAGCGGATCATGCAGCACGTGCGTCGCCGAGACGATGTAATACATGCCGAGGGCGACTGCCACCTGTGTGATGCACAGCAGCAGCAGCCAGGAGCGGAAGGCGCGCATGGTGTCCGGGCTTGTTAAGATCATCTCGGGGTAGTACTGCGACGGGCAGTCGACCGGCAGTGCTGAGAAGATGCGTGGCCGCCCTGCTCCACGCGAGGAGGCGACGCTGCTCTGAACGAGCACCGAGGCCGTGGCCCGTACTGCTGCAGAATCCATGTACTGCTGCGACGGCTTCCGCACGGACGGTGTGCTGTCCATCGTCGGGCCACGCACGTGAAACTTGAGCGTCGTCTACACCGTTTATACAGTCCGGCTCCGTGGGTTCGGTCGGCTCTCGTGGGGACGACCGCACGGACGTGCGAGTTAGGGAGAGTTAGGGACGTCTGTGAACGTGAACACGACGGCACAGTCCCGTCTGTGTGATCCGTGTGGAGTGGGTCCCGGCTGCCGGCTCCCCCCGGTGTTTTTGAACCGGAACCGAATCGAACGTTCGGACCGTAGTACAGCACTGTACCGGTAGCACGCGTCGCGGTGGTTGAACAAAGCGTAGAAGCGTTGAACATCAAGTCAAGTCAAGTGTCATGACTTGACTTGACTTGACTTGTGTTGACGAGGTTCGTCGAGCCGCCGGTCAAGTTTTGGATACGGAACATGCGCGGCACTGCCGCACGCGCCTCCGAAGCGCACGCATCACGAACGATCCCGCACGTTCTCTCATTCACATATAAGGTTGACCTCCTTCGCGCGCCAGATGCGAGTCTGACCGCGCTTGAGCGCGTCCTCGCCCGCAACGTGCGCTCGACGATCCATCATCATCATCGGCCGATCGGTGATTTGTGGTTTGGTGGTGATCCAGTGGTGCACTTTTACGATGACGAGAAGTGCGTTCAGGTGATAAGAGCCGCATTTCCGCCCCTCCTACCTTTCTTTCAGAACGAGGTGAGCGGTATGTACAAGGGCGACATTTGCCGAGGCGCAGCTCTGTACCAACACGGTGGTTTGTACTTTGATGTGGATATGGTGGCGAGGATGAACTCGTCGGCGCTCATCGGCCGAGACACGGAGTTCGTCACATGCATTTCCAACTCTGATAGGGTCGAGAGTTTGCGTTGGAACGTCAAGTTCTTTCAGTCATTCATCGCGGTCGCGCCTCGGCATGGGATCATGAGGCGCTACCTCGAGGCGCTGTTGCAAATGTACAATGCGGCAGTCGACACATTTGGGAGCATCAGCGACTATTTCAAGCCGCAGGTGGCCAGCCGGCGAAGTCATGACATGGGCACAATAGCGATGAAACGGGGCTATGACGTTTGGCTGCACGAAGGCGGCGACGGCAGGTGCGGCGACTCGTCGAACGTCTCAATAGCCAGACGCCGCCACTCAGTGCAACTCTGGGAGGAGCGGCCGCTCTCAACGCTTACGGGACGACGGCGGGTGCCACGTCAGGCCGGCGCAAAGCACGTGCGGCGCTGTGAGCTCGTCGTCTTTGACCCTGTCTCAGGCCAGGCGCCCTTTTACTCGCGGGTGCCGGGTACCGAGCTCTGCCCTTACTCGCGCACGAACAAGTCTTCACGGGCTCCGATGGGACCTGGCCGTCGCTTGAGTGCGGGCGCCACGGACGGCTATGTGGCGCAGCACCAACGTCGCAGCAGAAGCGGAGGCGGACGAGGGCAGCGAACTCAAGGTACAGATAAGTGATATCGGGGTACTACCGAGCATCTGATCCCACCTCGCTACAGACGCGTCTACCGGCACAGACCACACGGTACGTCAGTACAACGCACAGCCCGAGCCAACTCTTGGTTGTGAAGCAGATTCACAAAGTACTCGAGCAGCACGGGCCACACAGACACACGAATCGAATCTCGCGGCCGATTCTGCACGGGTCAGGGCGGCGCTCATATCGCCAACGTCCGCAATAGCACCGGTGACGGTACACGTCGAGGTATTAGGTAACAGCTTGTTCAGTTTACAGTGACAATTCAGAAATCTCTGAATCTGTATCTGCGCCGGTGCTCTATCGCGCACGCGGTAAGGAACACGCGGCGGACCGGCGACCGGACTTGGATGTTGGAAAAAGCAAAACGTCAGGAAAAACAAAGCACCGGTGAGTGTGCGAGTGCGTGCGCATCACTAGTAGCCCTCCGCATGCGCCACTGTGATGGGCGTCGCCACTCGCTGCGCTGCTGGCTCGTGGCTATTGTGCCGCTTATTCGTGATTAATCCGCTCTCCGGCCCTGGCACGGCAATGCGCCGCCTCTCTGCTGCTGCGAGGGCGCGACGGCGTGCGTCGAGTGCCGCCATGCCGAGGCCACGGGCTGCGCCGTCCGCCTGGGCGGCTTGCGCTCGCATACGCCGCTTGTTGGCTGCGGCGCGCGCGGCTGCCTCTTCTGCGCCGACGAGCGCGCGATCGGGCGACTCGTACCCGGGACTGTGATGCAGGCTCCTGTTTTGGATGCGCCCCTGGATAGTGACATGACCGTGCATCATGAACGGGTGCTGCGGCACGTCGCCGATGCCGCGCCGGCTGGGCGGCGGCGTGCTTGCACGGCGCGGCATCGGCGCCTCGAACGGCAGCGCCTCGCGATCGCCGTGCCGCGGCCGCAGGTCCGGGTGGAAGCCGGGGTTCGTCTCATAGCTAGGCGCACCCCACGAACCGTGCTGAGGCCACTCGGTAGGCGGCGGCTTCCGATTTTCAGGGGCCGGAGTGAAGTGGCCGCCTTTGCCGCCTGCACGCGACGAGAGCACGCCCGGCGAGCCATACCAATCTGGCTTCGCAACCTCAGATTGTGGCACCCATCGGCCAGAGGGCCCCTTGACGGAGCTCGAGTCCCGCCGCGGCGTGTGCCACGTGCGCTCAGGCTCCCAGCCGCGGCCGTCGTACGCGTTCATGTCGGGCTCCTTCCATGGCGTCGCAGGCATGAGATGTGTCGGCGAGCTGCGTTGGACGGGAAGCTGTGCTGCTCTGCGCACCCACGACACTCAGAGGTTTCCAATCACGGGACGACTCATGTCCGTTTCGCCAAATTGAATAGCGCTGTGTTGGCGTTAATCCGGACCGGCGGCTCACACACATGGGATGATCAAGGACGGACGCGCACGCAAGCAAACCCTCCGAGCCAAGACTCGGCGTCTCGGCTCAGGGGGCAGGGCCACACGACGGCGGCAAGGCGGCCGACTCTCAAGAGAGGCCACCGCGCACCGGCACAACAACCGCGACCGGTATCTGGTACCCCCTGTGGTTCCCCTATAGTATACAAGGATACCACTCTCGACTCCTCGTGCCTCGCCGGGTAAGTGAAGTTAATAATGGAGTCCTTGCAGTACATGTAGCATGTGCCCTTCGAGTTGATGGTCTCTGATGACCTCTGATGACCTCTGATGACGTCTGATTGACTCCATCATCAGTAGCATGTGCCCTTCGAGTGGTGAATCACGCAATCGGCGCACGCGGTGTAGCGGCAGCGCTCGCACACGTCGAAGGGCTCGCCCACGTCACCCTCCTCGTAGCCATTCACTTTCAGGCGCCGAAAGTCCACTTCCGTCAGACCACAGCCATCGCACGTATCCGGATAGTTACCTCTGCCGGAGCCGAGCCACTCGCGCCGTGGGCAGCCCGGAGGTAGGCCCGGCTCGAGTGGAGCACCAACAGCAAGCCTGCTTGCTGCCTGCCATCGAGGGCGGCGAAGGCGTCCCTAAGGCGGCCCCTGCCGTTCTGTCGCGATTCATTGAGGTATCGAGGAGATCCTGCAGGTTGAACCACTCACCGTAGCGCATGCACCGGCCGTTTACTCGTGCAGACTTCTGGGTTCGTAGCCATTTTCGAGGGTCACGATTCAACGCAAAGGGATTATCCAGGGGGAAAGCTTCGGACAGCTCGCGAGTATCTTGAGAGGGTAATGATGCCCACAACATTATCGTGAGCTTGCAGCTGCATTCGCCGTTGCCGGTTCTTCCCCAGTGCTGCCGCCCATGACGGCAGTAGTGAACCTCCTCCCAGTCGATTAGCGGACCGCTTGGGCGCGTACTAGTACAGAATGTGACTCGTGGTTGTGGTCCTCCGGACGGACGCCCAAGGCCACACGCCAACAACACGCCAACTTCTTGAGTTCGAAACGAACCATCGAATCGAACGTCCGCCTGACAGAAAGCGATGCTTTCGGCGCATTCTCACCGCAATCCATCCAGCACGGGCTTCCTACGGGCTTCCCCCACATCCGAGCGAGAGACAAGACGAGTTCGTTCAGCCGAGGCCGCACCGGGCATTCAGTCGGTGGATCTGGCCCCGAGGGCCAAAATGAAGCACCATCGCACTATCGGGAACTTCCTGCTCGGCGCCGTCCGACAGGTGCTCGCCTGACGTTCGGTTGCACTGACCGCACGTGTGTGCGCAGCATGCCTTGAACTCCTCGCATTGACCCCACTTGAGCTTCCACGAGCAGCTGTGACGGTTCCAATCGTCGACTTCAGTCGGATAGACGATGGCCCACTTATCGATGCACGCGTCCGGCTCCGTGCTGTGGCGATTCTGTTCAAGATACTGCCTGCGCTGCAGCCAGGTGCGGAATGCAGCCAGCGAAATGCAGCCAGCGAGTCCGAGAAGAAGCACGCTCGCAATGCAGGCTCGCAGCGCAGAAGAAAGTGGTCGCAAGCCGTGCGTTTGCTGGGGCTTATGCTGCGGCAATGCTCTGAGCTCTGGATAGGTGATGAGCAGGCTCCGCTCGTTGAAGTTCTCCTCGTCGTCAGTGGAACTGCCAGCGGTGGAACAAGTGGATAGAGCGACTGCGTTGGTCTGCATGGCCGTCGGGCGCCACGCCCTGACCTGCTCCGCGAGCGGCGCTGCGTCTCCTTGGCGCTCTCCGAGACGTTCCATGGTGTCCATGGCCAGGACATGGGCCAGGTCCATATGTGTGAAATGTGTCCTTTCGATTGAAGAGGCGTCGCGTCGAGGGACCACACCAACCAAGGACTTGATCCCCCACAGAGGCCTCTGCAAGGGGACGTAACAGTTTTCATGTTTTGCATGCTTCCCCGCGAGCGAAGAGATGCGCACGTGACCTGCGTCATGCGTCGCGCATCGAGGTTGTCGTTGACTTGTCTTGACTTTTACCGGTACAAGTATCCCGTGGGAGATTTTTGTGGTAGGAATTTCCTATGGCTCGGTGTAGGGTTATCCTCGGCGTCGCGGCGCTCTTGGCGGTCACGTGCGTTGTTGGTCTGTTACCAGCTGGCGTTGCTGTATGCAGGCTCACTTCTGAAGCAGTAGTGCGTCAAGGTCGCAGCAGATGGCCGATTTCCACCGTGCCGCTGCAACGCCGCTCTCACATGCTGAGGGCAAAGGCCGCTGCCGAGTCGTCGGGCGCGAGCACAGAGGCTCAAACAGCCGACCTGATCCGCTTTATCGTACCGACACTGGCCGCCTTGCTCTCTTCGGAGGTGATGAGTGTCGTCGACACCGCCGTCGTGGGCTCGTGCTCCGCCACAGAGCTTGCCGCGCTTGGCCCGGCAACAATGCTGGTTGACAGCTCGGCGTATCTCTTCTTCTGGCTCAATGTCGCAACCACGTCGCTCTTCGCGACCGCGCTTGCGGCTGGCGACCAGAACGAGGCCTTCAGCACGCTGAGCGACGCCTTGTATGTCGCGCTCCTCTGCGGCCTCGGCGTGAGCGTGTTCATCGCGTGCCTCGGACCAGCCACGCTGCAGCTCATCTGCGCCTCGGCACTCGAGGTGGTGCCAGCGGCGACCAGGTACCTTCGGATACGCATGTTCGGCTACCCCGCCTTTCTGGTCGGTCTCGTGCTCCAGGCTGCATGCCTCGGTGCAAAGGACTCTCTTTCGCCGCTGCTCGTGCTGCTTGTGTGCGGCGCACTGAACCTCGGGCTCGACCTCGTGCTGGTGAGAAGCTGCGGCATGGGCATCGGCGGCGCGGCCATCGCGACCCTCGCAGCCCAACTTCTGCAGACGGCCCTACTCGCCTACGTGGTACAGCGCAAGAAACGCCGAGGGGTCGCCGCCGCCGCCGCGGTCGCCACCTCTGCCTCTCCTGTGTTGGCTTCACAAGGGCCGCAATGGTTGCTGTTGCGTGGACGGCCCTCGCTCCCACGCATCCGCACCTTCCTTGCCTTCGCCGGCCCGATGGCCCTCGTCCTCATGGGAAAGATCGCTTGCTATAACTCGATGACTTGTGCGGACCGCTGGGCTTCGAACCCTTCGCACCCTACCCTTCCCCCGTCGGGCGCGCTCTGTCGGGCGCTAACCTTGATCCGCGGACGGAATATGCCCTTGCTCACTCTGAACGGGCGCACGTTCGATTCGAACCCTCGCAGTGGCCGCCTCTACGGGCGTCGCGTCGCTTGCCGCGCACCAGGTGCTCAACTCCATCTTCTTTGTTGGCTGCAAGTACGGAGACGCGATCTCACAGACGAGCCAGGCGTTCTTGCCAGCATGCTTCCCCAGTGGCGCGGCCACAGGTCTCCAAGGGTCCGGATCCCCCACCAAGGCGTCGACGGCCGTGCTCCCTCCCGCCGCTGCGCGGCGGCTGAGCCGGCGCCTGCTGCGCCTTTCCATCTCTATGGGCGCCTTCGTCTCCACCGCCGCATACCTCGTCACCACGCGCCTGTCCACACTATTCACTTCAGATGTGTCGGTGACCGCGCAAGTGCTGCGCTGTGCGTCGCTCCTGTTTGTGGCGCTGCTATTGCACCCGCCAACGATGGCCTCCGAGGGCCTCCTCATCGGATCGCTCGAGGTGCGCTTCCTCGCCAAGTCCTATGCGGCGAACGTGGCTATCTTCCTCACGGCGCTGTATGTGGTCAGCAAGCGGCAGCTGGGGCTATTGGCCGTGTGGGCGACGCTGGCCATGTTCCAGCTTGTGCGCCTCGGCACCTTCACGATGCGCCTCAAGCGCACGCGCCTCGCCTTCGCCGGGGCTGGCGTGAAGGACGACAACTGATAACATGTAAAGCAGCATGGGATGGAACATACACCAAACATGTGGCAATCGGAAGGCATGTCCGAAGAGCAGAGCTCCAGAGAGAGAAAGAGTGCCAGAAGTGCTTTCTCATACATTGTACTGATGCATGCATACATGTAAACATGAGAAACGCACACCAAAAGAGTGTTTTCCACACCTTTCGAGGAGCTTTTTCGATGCGTGTTTGGCGTCGCAAAAAGGCACGGCGGCAGGTGCGCGCCGCGCCGTAAGATGAATCCGACGCGGGGGCGCACAACCCGAACGCCGGGTGGCACCGGCGGGCGAATAAAGGCAAGAGAGGTCGGCGACCTAAGCAAGCAAACGACTCCAACGTCGAGCTTCCTGCGCGTAAAGATCACCCGCGACAGCAAGCCAACGACGCCAGAGTCGAGCTTCCGCACTAGACCGACGCGCTCACCAGTGTCACCATCATCTGCCTTGCTCTCGAAGGGCCGGACGTCCCTCGAGCCCGTCTCCGAGGAGGGCAATAGCGCGAGTCATGAATGGTCTGGGCTCTCGGGGTTCTCGGGCAGCCGTTCGGCTTCGCCTGGCTCGGAGACCCACACGAATAATGGGTGCTACCTCTCGCCGGCGAGCCTCCGGCCCCTCGCCGCTGCGCTCGAGGCGGCTCTGGACGCGCCGGATGCGGACCGCGTGATGGAGATGGCTCACGTTCAAATGGAAGCAGCTCTGCATCGTGAGGTGGATCGCGCGAAGCGTATCGAGCTGGCGTCGCTCCGCGAATTCGCTCAGCGTAAGACCTTCGCGGCCAAGGAGGAGGCCACACGCCACGTTGAAGCAACGTACAAGCGCATCCTGACCGAGCAGAGGGCCATTCGCGAGGAGCTCGAAGCGGAACTCGCGAGCGTGCGGGCCATCGCTGCGAATGTGACCGAGGCACAGGCGGCCGTTGAAAAGGCACGGCTCGAGGCGCAGGAGGCGCGCGACGAGAAGCTCGCGATGAAGCAGGTCGCATCTGCGCTGGCGGCGCGTGCACGCGAGGTCCTCTCGTCACACCAGGAAGGTCTGAACGCGGTTCGTCAATATAGCGATTCGCTCGAGACTGCGCTTCTGCAGGTCGAGGATGAAAAGACGGCGATGGTCCAGGGCGCGGCCGCAGTGACGGCGACCGAGGTGGCCGCCGTAGGAATGCTTGCCTCCAGAAAGATCGCCGAGCAGCGCATGGCGTCGCTGCAGGCCATCCTGAAGGCCGAGGAGCAGACACGCGCCGCACAGCTCGAGGCCGAGCTCTTGCGTTGCGAGGTGGCCAAGGCTGCTTCGTTCGCGGCCGACGCGGAGGCGGCACGCTTCGAGTCGCTCGCGCTGCTCGAGGCGTCCAAATCCAAGGAGGCCGTGTTGCAGATTACGAGCGATGCGGAGCGGCGCGTGGAGCGGGCCCAGAAGGACTTTGAGCTCAGCCGAGCTGACTTTCAAATGCGTTTGGACGCAGAGCGGCGACTATCAGCTTGTGGGTTGCGCGAGGCCGAGGCGCAAGTCCGAGCCGCGCTGGCCGAGGGGAGCGCGGCAACGGCGGCGGCGGCCGCCAAGGAAGCTGAGACGAAGAGCACGGTCTTGGCGGAGCGTGCGACGACAGAGAGAGAGCGGCGCGAGGTGGAGAGAGCGAAGTGGGAGATCGCGTCGCGTATCGAGGCAGTCACCACCGCGGCGCGCATCAATCGTGAGGCAGCGGCCGCGCGTGCCGCAGCTACGCTCGAGCGCACGAACACGGAGGCTGGGGCGCGCGCGACGGCCGCGGCGGCGCAGTCGGAGGCAAGGCTGGAGTACGCACGCGTGGAGGCGAAGACGTTACTGGAGGCGGAGCGCGCGATCGATCGGTTTGGAGTGGCGTCGTCGGAGGCCAGGCACGAGCTCTTACGGCAGGCGGCCGAGGCAGAGGCGTCGGCCAAGCTCGCTGCCAGGCTGGCGGAGGCGGACGCGAGCCAAAAGGCGGCCAAGGCTGGGGCTGAGGCCCGCCACGAGTGGTCTACGACTATCCTCAAGGCGGCGCGACACGAGGCGGCCGCCGCCTTGAAGGTGGCTGAAGTGTTCGAGAGCACCTTGCAAGCGACGGGCAACGCCAAGCTTGGGGCGGAGAAGAAGATTTCCGAGACGCGCGGCATCTACAAGCAGGCGCGCGACGACGCCGAGGCACTCAAGAATGAGGCGACGGAGAAGCTACGGCTGATGACGGAGCAGATTCGTAAAGCGCTCAAGACCGAGGAGTCCGAGGTGGCCATCATCGGCGCAAAGGCACAGGAGGTCGCGAAGCAGTTTGCGGCCTCCCAGCTCGCTCTTGAGACGAAGCGCGCGGCCGAGGTGCGTGAGGTGGAGCAGGCGCGCGACGCGGCGCTCTTGCACGCGGCCGCGGCGCTCCGGATGCGCACAGAGGCGACGGACGCAGAGTGCAATGCGCTCTGTGAGCAGGCACTAGCCAAGTGGCACGCAGCCAACGCAGAGGCGGAAGAGATGGAGAGCGCTGCGGTGGCAACCATGGCACTCGCCAGTGCCTCCAGCGGCGGCGCCGAGGCAGATGATGGTGCTGCCGTGGCCTCTGAGATCGTCACGATGGCAGCGCATGCCGCCGAGGCAGCCACTGCCAAGGCCAAGGCGGCGGCTGCGCTCGTCACGGCGCTCGAAGAAGTGGGCACGGCGCAGGCGGCGAGGGACCGGGCCTCGAGGGACCGTCAGATGGAGCAAGCTGCCATCAAGGCGAGCCTCGACGCTGCAGCGAAGAAGGCCGAGGCAGATCGGGAGGAGATCTATAGATCACTGCAAGCGGAAGCGACCGATGCGGACCATGTGCGTTCGCAGCAGGGGAGGCGATTCGAGGAGCAACGCAGGATGGCGAGCTCCGCAGCCCGCGAGAAGAGACAACTCATGGAGGCAGCTGTAGAGAGCGCATCGCAGGCGCAGGCGCATGCCGCCGTTGCTGCGCGTGAAGCCAAGGTGCGGATGCAGGAGGATATGGCCCGGATCGAACAGCAACAAGCCAAGGAGGCAGCTAACCTCGAGGCCGCGCAGAAGGAGCTCGCTCGTGTGCAGGAGGTCGCACGGCAGGCGGCCGAGGCAGCGCTGGAGCGCAAGCGCATGATGGCGCGCAAGGTTGAGGCGGAGGTGCAGCGCCGGCGGGTAGAGCAAGCGAGGGCGGTGCAGCAAGAGGAGGCGATTGGGCGGCGGCGCGGCGGGCGCGTCTTTCTCGACTCGATGCACAATAACTCGGCGCTCAACGTCTAAAGGCGTGAGCGCGAGCGCGCAAACTTTGGTAAGGGCTTAGGTTAGACCCGAGCCCCTTAACTCTCAACTTAGGCAACAGCAGCGGGGCTCGTGCCATCGATGGCTCGTGCGCACGGGTATTCCGTTATCTCGCCGATGGTTGATCATGAGCAGCCGCGAAGGGCGCCGCCGCGCCAGAGCGCGCACGGCGAGCAGTTAAGTCTGGAAGGTTTTCCCTTCGCTTAGGTTCAGGTTAACGTATCCGACTACAAGGTGGTCACGGAGTAAAACCCGAGTCTAAAGTCTATAAAGCGGAGCAACCGCTCGAGCGCGGCACGGGTGCAGCCGTCGGGCAAGCTACCCGCGTTTGTACAGCACAGCTCGGTGCACAGGCCGCCCCTCAAGCTGATGGGTGCGCTCTGTCTCCGAAGCCCACGGCATCGACCGGCTCGCCTGCCAGATGGCGCCGTCGGCGTGCTCTCCACCGGCTGCCCTCCAGAGTTGCTGTCGTCGCGGGAGCGTGATCGAAGCCGCGAGCGCTGCGCCGCCCGTACCGCCCGCGCCGCCCGTGCCGCCCGCGCCGTTGGCGGCCGGTTCGAGGTCGTTCGCGCGCGCGTTCCGGAGGAGCGTGAGGGCGACATCCTCAACATTCGAGGCCAAGAAGAGCTGCCCGCCAGGCGCGAGGATCTCCGCGATCTCCGCGAAGATGGCCGCATGGCCGAGGAAGGAGGGATCCGCCACTGTGGTGGGCAGCTGCGCGTTACCGCTCGCGAGCGTGGGAGGAACGGGGGCGGTTGGAGCGGCGGCCGGCTCGCCCACCGCTGCGTTCTTTCCCGAGGAGGCCGAGTCCACATCAGAGTCCACATCGGCATCGGCCTGCTGCTGCAGCTGCGCGTACGGCGTGGGGCACGAGAGGATGACGCGGTGGCAGCCGCCTGGGTAGCGCCGCGCTGCCCGGAGTACCGCGCGCACGTCGGCACGCACGAAATGGCAATGATCCGTGGCGCCCCAGCGAGCACTGACGCCGCGTGCGAAGGCGACGCCTGCACCCGAAAGGTCACACCCAAGAACATTGTCTCCAGCCCAGGCAGCGGACGATGCGTAGACCAGCGGGCCGCAGCCGAAGCCGCAGCCCAGGTCTATGGTGAGCGGACGGGACGGGTCGCCAAAGAGGGCGTCCAGACGTTCTTCCGAGGCGCTCGAGCCCCAGTCAGTGTCGAACAAGCCCTCGGCGCTCGCACTCGCCTGCTTGGTAAGCCGAGCAGAGGCGCGAAAGACCCAGCGCGCCGCGGCCTCAGAGGTCGCGAGCGAAAAGTTGCCACTTCCGAGCGCGCTAGCCACGTCCATAAAGCCAGACTCCGCACGCTCGCTGAGAATCTCGCCAAGCAAGTCAAAGAGTCCCAGGGGGGAGCGGCAGCCAGCGGCGGCGGCTCGCTCGCCTAGCTGGGCGAGGGTCACCGAGGTGCACGACCGCCTTCGGCCCCATTTTCTGACCTCCGATGTCGCGTGCTCGGTGAGCTCAGAGAAGAGCCATGGATCCTGAGCGCCGGCAAGTGCCAAGTTGAGAGCGGCATCAACAGGCTTGCGCCCGCGCAGGTCAGCCTCGATGCACCGCCGCGGCATGCGCAGGCGCGCATCGATAGCAGCTACAGCCTCATCACGCGTGACGATGTCCGCATCGGCGGCCGCGGCGCGAGCGTGGTTGGACAGATCGAGCAGTGAGATGTATGTCATGTTGGTTCAACTCTGGCGACGCGTTGCGGACCCAGGGGTCGTCACGAGAGCGGAAATCGAATTCTAAGTTTGGAAAACTTCGACGAACGACCGATCCACGGCTCTCCCCGGCGAGAGACCGTGTGGGAGTCTGCCACGTGTTTCGAGATTTCATGAAAATCTCGCGGGGCCCGGGGTCAAATACCTCATCAGGGCAAAAATAACCTCGCGGCAATTACGATGTCGGAGAACCAGGGGCACGCCGTCGCCCTCGCCGCGTACACCGCGGGTCTGGCCTCGTGTTTCGGGATTTCGCACATAGCACCGATTCACAACTTCCTCCACCGCCACTCCCCCACCTTTTATCCGTACCTCAACGTGATTCTGCCGTGCGGGCGGGCAATCTTTCTCTTGCTCCTCGCCGAGAGAGGAGCAAGGATTTTCGAACAACAACAGCAGCAGCGGTTGCAGAGCGAGCAGCCGCAGCAGTGAGAGCATGGGAAGTATCCCACGCTCGACCGTGGAACTTTCCGCGCTCAGCTGCACAGCTACAATGCTCAGGTCACCGCGGTCACCGCGGCCACTACGGCGTCTGCAACTGCCGGGGCCCTACAGCGAATTGCACGGCGCCGTGCGGCGAAAGTGGCTAGGAATGGCCGCGGAAGCATTCGAAGACATCGAGGCACAGATTCATTCTGGGCCTCGATGTCGGCTGCGGATTGCTGTGGCCGCGATTGCCGTCTTCGCTGCCTTTGTGGTAGTGTCGGCGGCCGTCTCCAGCGTCGCGAGTCTCTCACGTGTGGATGGCGTCGTGTTCGTGGCCGCGGCCGCCGCCAATGCTGCGAACGCGACATGCGCTCCGATCGTCGCCTTCGACCGGCCGCTGTTGTTGCGAACGCGTGCAGGCGATGTGCATACGATTTCCCCGCTACCGTCCGGGGGCTCAAGCGCCTACGAGTACGCGTACCAGCATGCGCTTCTGATGCTACCGCCCCCTTGCGTGCGCGCCCACCGACTGGTGCCGAATGTGGCCGAGCGGCCCGACCAGAAGACGCTCTGGGCGGGCCGGCTCTCGGAGCTGCCCGCAGCCCTCGGCCGCACCGCCCCGGGCGCTGGGGTCAGCACGCCTGCTCTGGAGGCGCTCGGCCTCTGTGGATGTGGCTTCGTCCTCTTTTTGCACGGCAGTGCCGGCCTCACGTATGACAATTGGCGGTATGTGACCATGATGGCTGCTGAGGGATTCGTGGTCCTCGCTCCCGATTCGATGGCGGCTCCGGCGGAGCTGCGGCTGCGGCATCGTGCGCTAGTACCTGACCTCGCTTCGTCACTCGCGCGCAACGACTCGCTGTACCGCTGGTGGTGCGACGACAACGTCTATGCCGATGCCGGCTGCACCTCGTTCACCGCGGGCAGCGCGGGCGGCGGCTGGCCCCTCTGCTACACGTCCAGTGCGGCGGAGATCCTCGCCTACCCGGATGCGTGGCGCTCGTACTATGCACGCGTCTTTGAGTTGAGAAGGCGCGAGGTGGATTGGGCCCTCCAACGCCTTGAGTCGGAGGCACCCACATGCTTCTGGGGGGCACGGCGCCTCATCCTGGCCGGCTCGAGCGAAGGGGCGATGGTGGCCGCGCGGCTGTTCCACGCGCGGCTCCACGCGCGGCTGAGCGGTCTACTGCTACTCCAGTGGTCGTGTGAGTCAAACTACTACGTGCCGTGTGCACGCGAGGCGGCCTTTTGTGAGGGAGCATGCCCGGCCAGCATGCCCGTGCTCGCCGTGATCGCGGAGCAAGATCCTTTCTTCTCGGCGACGAACGCGGACTCGATCGCCACAAAGGTCGCGCGAGCCCAGGGCTACTCGCTCACGGGCGACTGCGCGGCGCAGTTTGGGCGTCAGCGGCTGGAGCGCGCTGTGTCGATCGTCATTCCACAGCACGGCCTCGCGCAGCACGGACTCACTGAGGCTGTGCCGAACCTGATGCGGGCGCTGCTTGGCCAGTTCCTGAGCGCGCCCGAGCAGGTAGCCTCGATGGAGGTCGTCGGACCCGAGGCTGGGTTGTGCGCTCGAGAGGAGGACGACGAGGAGGAGGAGGACGAGGCATCACCGATGCGACGGCGATGGAGTTGTGAGGAGATCGGGAACGAACCGTTACAGCCGCTGGTCAGCATCACGCCGTGCAGCTCCTGGCAGGGGGCGCAGGCGCACGAAGAGTATTATTCTGGGGGACCGCGCGTGGCCTGTGCGGTGTGACCCCTGTGGTGTCTTGTGTCTAGTTATCTCGAATCTCGAGGCGCGATCTCGTAACGATCTCGTCGCGTCCCACAGTGCGGGACCGGACACGCAAATGATCGGCGTATCCGATCCTATCCTATGCGGCGCGGGTACCGGGTTGGACGCGTCGGGGTGTCACGCTTCGCTTCTCTTCCGACTTCGTCTTTCTTCCTGCGTCAACCGCGCATGCATTCATTTCTTAATTCTTATAGCGGCGCCCCGCACCCCCGCCGCGGTGACTGTGGTTCTGATATCCTCATGAAAGCGTGCCTCAACCCTCATATGTACAAAACTCAAAAGCGCACTTGCATATGCAGCTGTTTGTGTCGACCCGTTTAAACAGACTCTGCGAATGTGGGTGTGTCTGGCCGAGAGGGGGCCTGAAACGAACGAACGAACGAGTGACCGCGTAAGAAGCCCCGGCGACGTGATCCAACACGTGATCCCCAGCTGAAGACGAACAACTCGAGCACCTGAACTCAGTTTCGCGAATGCATCGATTCGCGCTCCCGATCGTGCGTGCGGGCGCCTCCCGGCTGCCGTCGCTGCACCGTGTAACATCGCTGCTGCTCCATTCGACGACCGGGGCGCTGCGCACGTCCTCGCGCTGTATGGCAATGGGCTCGCATGGCTCTGCTGCGGCACGCGACCACAAAACTGACAGCGTGGCCAACTCTTCGAGCGGAGGAAGCGGTAGCGGTAGTGGTGGCAGCAATAGCGGCGGCGGGTCATCTTGGGTCAATCCGCTCGCCACGCCCAAGGGTGACTCGCTCAAGAAGTACAGCACCAACCTGACCGAGCTCGCCCGGGCTGGGAAGCTTGACCCGGTGATCGGCCGCGACGAGGAAATCCGCCGGACGATCCAGGTGCTCGCGCGGCGTCGCAAGAACAACCCGGTGCTCATTGGCGAGCCGGGCGTCGGAAAGACCGCCGTCGTGGAGGGGCTCGCGCAGCGCATCGTCGACAAGGACGTGCCAGAGTCACTGCGCGACTGTCAGGTCGTCTCATTAGACGTGGGTGCGCTGATCGCGGGCGCCAAGTACCGCGGCGAGTTCGAGGAGCGTCTGAAGGCGGTGCTACGCGACGTGAGCGACTCGAACGGCCAGACCATCCTCTTCATCGACGAGTTGCACACGGTGGTGGGCGCAGGCGCTGCCGAAGGGTCCATGGACGCGTCGAACCTTCTCAAACCTCCATTGGCTCGCGGCGAGCTCTCGTGCGTGGGCGCGACGACGCTGGCTGAGTACCGGCTGATTGAGAAGGACGCGGCGCTCGCCCGCCGCTTCCAGCCCGTCCTCGTGCCAGAGCCGACCCCAGCCCAATCGCTGACTATCCTACGCGGGCTCAAGGAGAAGTACCAGGCCCACCACGGCGTGCACATCACTGATGGTGCGCTGCTGGCGGCCGTGCAGATGGCGCCTTGCATGCACGCGCTCACCATGGCGCCTCCACGTTTCCACAGGTGCTCTGCTGGCGGCCGTGCAGATGGCGCATCGTTACCTGACGGAGCGCAAGCTGCCTGACAAGGCCATTGATCTGCTCGACGAGGCGGCGAGTCGGCTGCGCATGCAGCAGGAATCGAAGCCCGAGCCGATCGCTGACATGGAGCGGCAGGTGCTCGATCTCCAGATTGAGCTCGCATCTCTCGAGAAGGAGATTGGGAGTGCCGCGGCGACGCGCCGTCGCGAGCTGCAGGCGGACTTGCATGCGAAGCAGGCGAAGGCGGAGAGCGCGAATGCACAGTGGACGACCGAGCGACGCGCCCTCGAGCAGCGCAAGACGGCGCGCCAGCGGCTGGAGCAGGCACGCAAAGACCTCGCCGCCGCCGAGCGTGACGGCAACTTCGCAAAGGCGGGAGAGCTCTTGCATGCAGTGGTGCCGCGGCTCGAGAGAGAGCTTGAGCAGTGGGAAGGGGCCGCGGCTAAAGGTGGCACCGGAGCTGGCGAGGCCGGCGGCGAGGGTGGTGGCATGCTGTCGGAGCAGGTGACGTCCGCTCACATCGCCGCGGTGGTGTCCAAGATGACCGGGATCCCGACGACGCAGCTCGACATGAGCGAGCGCGACAAGCTCCTGCAGCTCGAGGCGAAGCTCGCGCAGACTGTGGTTGGGCAAGACCACGCGCTCCGCGTCATCGCTGACGCGGTGCGCGTCTCGCGCGCGGGGCTGCAGAACCCCGACAGACCTCTCGGCGTCTTCCTGTTAGTCGGCCCAACCGGCGTAGGTAAGACGCAGCTATGCAAGGCGCTCGCGGGTCAGCTCTTCGACTCCGAGGAGGCCGTGACGCGCATCGACATGTCCGAGTACTCGGAGCGCCACTCGGTCTCGAGGCTCGTGGGCGCGCCTCCCGGGTACGTTGATGGCCACGGATGACCTGCCTTGCATGCAAGCGCTCACCACAGCGCCCTCGCCCCACTGGGACTCTTCGGAGGCACCTTGATTGCCACTGATGACCTGCCTTGCATGCAAGCGCTCACCACAGCGCCCTCGCCCCACTGGGACTCTTCGGAGGCACCTTGATTGCCACTGATGACCTGCCTTGCATGCAAGCGCTCACCACAGCACCATCGCCCCACTGGGACTCCTCGCAGGTACGTGGGGTACGAGGAGGGGGGGCAACTCACTGAGGCAGTGCGCCGCAAGCCTTACTCGGTCGTGCTGCTCGACGAGTTTGAAAAGGCGCACAAGGAGGTGGCGACACTGCTGCTGCAGCTGATGGACGAGGGGCAGCTGACTGACTCTCAGGGCAAGCGTGTGGACTTTCGGTCGACGATCGTCATGATGACGAGCAATCTGGGTGCGGACGCTCTCGCGGGCCTCTCCGAGGGTCAGCCGTCCGAGAAAGCTCGACCGCAGGTGATGGAGGCGGTGGCCAAGCATCTACCGCCCGAGTTCGTCAACCGACTCGACCAGATCGTCCTCTTCGATCGGCTCGACCGCAAGCAGATTGCACGCATCGCGAAGCTCGAGGTCGACAAGGTGGCCGGTCGTCTCGACGAGAGAGGGCTCGAGCTACACGTGTCCGAGGGGGCCGTGCACTGGCTCGCGGCCGCCGGGTACGATCCCGCGTACGGCGCGCGCCCCGTCGCGCGCGCCGTACGCCAGCACATGCTCAACCCTCTCGCGCGCGCGATGCTTGCGCACGAGACGGCCGGAGGAAACAGCGGCAGCAAGCGCGGCGGGAGTACCGAGGAGCTTCATGTGGTGGTGGACGCGCCGGTCACGCACACCAAGGACGGCACGCTGCGCATTCGGGTGCTGCCCGAGGCCGAGGTTGAGCAGGCACTGAAGGGCGACACTTGGGCCGTGTGAACAGTGTTATAGCGGGATGTTAACGTGTAAAACGGAGGTCGGGCACGGTGCGAGTGGCGACGCGCGCGACACGAGAGCAGCAGCAGGTCGGTTGGCACGCAGCGCACGCAGTCCACACGCCACCGACGTGACACTCCAGCGCCGGACCAGTCCACGGTTTGAGAGCATTGACGGATAATGAGTTTCCAGATCGGATTCCGCCCCACCGGGCCGCGGACCCGAACACCACCCTCGACGTGTCGCGCGACGACGTTCCGTCATGCGGGCGGTTCCGAAGGTGGATACTACACATGGTACATCTCTAGGACCGTGCTGCTGCTAACTGGCGGGGCCGCCGCCTCAAGCCCTCATCAGAACACCGACGAACTCGCCGTACTCAATGGTGCCCGAGTTATCGCGATCGGCCTCACTCCATACCTCCTCCACCTGAGTAGGCGTGAGCGGCTGGCCGAGCGTTGTGAGGATTTTCACGAGCTCTGCCTTTGTGATGGTACCACTCCTGTCCTGGTCGAAGCAGCGGAAGGCGGCCTTGAGTTCCTCCTCTTCATTGGACTCCCTCATCTTCTTCTTCATCATTCCGCAGAACTCGTCAAAGTCGATCTCGCCGTCGCCGCTCTCATCAACCTCCGCGACCATCTGCTTCACCTGCGCATCTGTCGGGGTCTCGCCGAGCGAGCGCATGACGGTGCCGAGCTCGTCGGCGCTGATCGAACCGGAGCCGTCCTTGTCGAAGAGCGCAAAGGCACTCTTGAACGACTCGAGCGCCACGTCATCGAGCATCGGGTCGGGGCGTGGGTACGGGTCGGGTTGTCCGAGGCGCTTGGCCTTGCGCTGCAAGAACTTGCGCTGGATGGCAAAGGCGGCGGCGTTCACGTCGGGTTTGACGAGCTCGATCGGTTTGTCGTCGCCGCCGCCCTCTTCGATCTTGTCAATCTGCCGAATCATCACGAACCAGTCCTCACCACTCGGCTCGCCGCTGTTCGTCACGAAGAACGCCTTGGCGAGCATCTCCGTACGAAGCAGCGACTGCGCGTTGGCCACGCGCCACTCGCGGACCGCCTGCTCTTGCACCATGGCAAAGGTGTTGCCCATCATGGCAATGAGCAGGTTGAGCAGCAGAATCAGCGCCATGATCAGATACATGAAGAGGAAGAGCACATAGAAGGCGAACTCGATCATCTGCGCCGTGTTGAAGTTCTGGAAGCCTCCCATGTGCACCTCGGGTGTCTCACCGAGGAGGGCGAGCTCGACGAGCGCCTGCACGGCGGCCGAGAGCGAGTTGAATTCGGGCGAGTTCATCGGCTTGAACACGTCGCCCGTGCGTGGGTAGCAGATGTACATAGCGAAGCCGTAGTTGATGAAGACGATCACGAAGACCTGCATGAACTTGGCGATGTCGTTGCCGAGCATCTTGTTAATCGTGATGAAGAGCACGCCGAGCTCCTGGTTGGGGTTGACGAGCGCCAAGAAAAAGTACTGCATCTCGATGAGCAGGCCGAGCGACATGAAGATCCAGATCGGGAAGATGTCGTCCTCGCCGCTCGTGCCTGCTTTGGACACTGCCGCGCCGGCGGCCCCTTGGAGCAAGCGACCGCTCTGGTCCAAGTCGGGGCCCCAGACCATCTCTTCAGTGATGCCAGCCGGCTTGTAGCCCATGATGAGGGCGATGCAGGCGACGGCGGTCAGGGCGCAGCCAATCACCTTCGTGGTCACCATGTGCGAGCTCGCCCAGATTGAGAACTGCGCCAACTTATCGCTGGGTGGCCCCTGGTAGCCAGACCACCACATGATCGCCGAGCGAACGTCCTCCTCCAGGCAAGGGCCCATCGTGAGCAGAGTGCAGATGGGCAGCCACGTCTGCTGTAGCGCCACCACGGGCGCCTCCTTGAGCCAGAGCGCGTTCGTCACGAGTGGCACGAGGTACACGAGGTCGAGCAGACGGTGCACCACCCACATGCGCTGCCCAAAGCGCTCCCACTTCTCCTCAAAAAGCTTGTGCAGGAAGCCTTCCCGGAATTCGTCCAGCAGCATCTCCTGAGTCACGACCTTGGCGTCGAAGCGGCCGATGAGCTCGAGCACCTCGCCGCCCTGGCCCGAGGCGGAGTCGATGCCGTTCAGGTTGATCCGGAACTGCGTCACCGGCCCCCACTTCCACAGGATCGACGAGTACGTCGGCCGGCGCATGATGTGGTCGAAGACGTCGTGCAGGCCTAGCTGGCACGCGAGCTGCAGCGGCGTGAGGCCCGAGCCATAGCGCGCGAGGCACTCGGGCACGTTGCCGATGCCGCTCTTGAGCTTCTCGTCGCCCTTGAGCGTCTCGTTGAGCCCGAGCTCGGGCAAATCTACCAGGAAGTCGTACATGGACGCGAAGCCGTTACACACGGCCGCATGCATCGGTGAGAAGCCCGACTTCACGCATAGCTGGTCGGGCGCGTTCAGGTCGATGCTGCCGCGCACCTTGTTGTCCTTGGCGAGCGACAGGTACGTGGCGACCGCGCGCCGCATGCAAAAGGATGCGGCGTACGCGATCGGCGTGCCACCGTATTGGTTCATCGGCGGGCCAGAGAAGAAGACGCCCATCGCTTGCGAGCTGAAGGCCTCCTTGATCTGCTCGCGCGAGAGCAGCTCGTGGGCCATCTTGATCAGGTCGACCAGCGTGTCCTCCTGCGAGTTCACCGCGAGCACGTGGAAGGCGTTCTCTCCGACGAAGAAGCCGGGCAGGTGCGGCACTGCGATCATCTCGGGCCACCTCTTGTAGATGCCCATGCAGCAGTCGAGGGCGGCCTGGTTGTTGGACACCATCATGGCGAGCACCGAGTTCGCGCCTGACCAGTCGGGCAGCTTGAGCACGTCGCGCTCGAGATGCGAATCGGCGATTGTGAAAAAGACGAGCTTGAGCAGCTCCAGATACGCGCCTTCGAGAACGTCAAACTTCTTCTTGTTCGCCGCGACCGCGCTGGTCACGAGCGAGAGGAAGCCCTTGGAGGGAGCCGCTGGCGTCTTCCACACCACCTTGGGGAAGGTGTAAAGGTTGCAGCTGCCCGGCCGCAGCGAGACGGCCACGTCGCATTTGAGGTCTGTGTCCCACAACGTCGCCGTGATCGGCTCATCCCACGAGAGGGTATGCTGGCTCGTCATGTCCCACTTGATCCTCGTTAACTTGCCTCGAGGCAGCGCACGCGGCAGCTCAAATTCGAGGACCTGGATGGGATCCGGTCCAGTCGGCGTCGCATTGAACCCATGGGCGAGCCTCGGGTGCTTTTTGAAGATCTGCAAGCACGTCCAGAAGTAGTCCGGCGCTTCGCGGAACGAGTCCACGAGCAGCACCTGCGCAGGTAGCGGCGGCAATGCGGTGCTGCGGCGTGAGCACGGCACTGGCGGTGCGAGCATCGCGAGGCGTGTGCGGCAGCGCAGGCGGCAAAGGGCTTTCACCATTTCTGCTTTTGGTCGCGGCCGCAGCCGGTGGCAAAATACACAGTGCGGAACCGTTTCGTCCGATACTTCCAAGCGAATGGTCTTCCGAGCCCACAACCTGGACTCTCTGACCTAGGGCCCGTGAAAACCTGGACTCTCTGACTGTCCCGTGTCTTCCACAGGCAACTATGGCGGCCCTCGCGAAAAGGCTGCCGCGCACTGTTCTGCCGCCGCTTTCGCGCGCGATGTGGGGCGCGGTGGAGCCCGCCGCGCAGTCGCTCATCGTGCCGCTCTCCAACTACTCCGAGCCGCCCGTGATGACCAAGGCCGGCGCGCCCGCCAAGGTGACGACGCTCGCGAACGGCTTCAAGGTCGCGTCATGCGAGATGACGGGGCCGGCGACGACGGTGGGGGTGTACGTTGAGACGGGCAGCAAATTCGACTCGGTCCCGGGCACCGCGCACGTGCTGCAGCACATGGCCTTCAAGAGCTCGACCTCGAAGTCGGCGCTCATGATGGTGCGCGATGCCGAGATGATGGGTGCGGCGGTGTCGTGCACGACGGGGCGCGAGAACATGGTGTACCAGGTGGACACGCTCACCGCGTCCGTCCCCGCGGCAGTCGCCATGCTCGCCGAGACCACGCTCCGGCCGAAGCTCCTCGCGTGGGAGCTCCAGGAGGCGGGCAGCACGGTTGAGGCGGAGGCGAGCAGCATGAAGGCAAACCACATGGCGCTGGTGCAGGAGCTGATGCACCCGGCCGCGTACGGCGCGGCGAGCCCGCTCGGCAAGCCGCTCATGGCCAAGCCGTCCAGCCTCGGCGACGTCGACCCCTCGGTCCTCGGCGCCTTCGTGAGCACGCAGTTCGTGCCCGAGAAGATGGTGCTCGCCGCCGCAGGCTACGACCACGACGAGCTCGTGAGCCTCGCAAAGAAGTACTTTGGCGGGCTGCCCAAGGGCGGCGCGGCCGCGGCGCCCCCCAAGGACAGCTACGTCGGCGGCGAGGTTCGGCTTCTGCAGGAGGAGCCCGTCACGCACTTTGCCATCGGATTCGAGGGGACCGGATGGAAAGGTGCGGACCTCGTCCCCCTGTGTGTGCTCAACACGCTCATGGGCGGCGGCACGTCCTTCTCGGCGGGCGGCCCGGGCAAGGGCATGTATACGCGCCTCTACCAGAACGTGCTCAACCGCCTCCCCTTCGTGCAGGCTGCCTCGGTCTTCAACTCGTTCTACAACGAGACCGGCGTCTTCGGCGTGTACGGTGCGGCGCCTGCCTCGGAGATGGGCTCGCTCGTCTCGGCGCTCCTCGACGAGCTCAAGAAGATGAAGGGCGCGATCTCGGCGGAGGAGCTCGCGCGCGCCAAGATGCAGCTCAAGGCCTCGCTCCTCATGAACCTCGAGTCGCGCCCCGTCCTCTTCGAGGACATCGGCCGGCAGGTACTCACATACGGCGCGCGCACTGAGCCGGAGGCGCTCGTGAAGCAAATCGAGGCCGTTACTGCCGCGGACCTCACCAAGGTGGCGACCAAGCTGCTCAAGTCGCCGCCGTCGGTCGTCGTCGTCGGCGACACCACCGCCGTGCCCCGCTACGATATCATCGCCAAAGCGCTCGCCTAAGGCGCACACGCCGTCGAGCGACCCGGCGTGTCATGGGGACGGGGGCAGAGGGGCCTGAGCGCGGCAGTGGCTGGGCACGGGCGTGACGATGAACGAGCGATGAGGCATCTTTGGGGGCGGGGGGGGCGGGAGGAGGGCTGAACTGCATGGCATCAGGCGAGGGGTGGTCGGGGAGTGCGCGAGCCGGAAGGCACTGCGCTTAGTATTTGCGGCTGCGCTTGCAGCTCGAACTGCGGGGCGGCCTGGATCAGGGGACCGTACTGGGCAGAGAATTCGTCCGGAATCATGTACGCTGCCCGGTGATCGGCGCCGCACGCGCACGGCACTCTCGACTCTGCAGCGGTGTTGGCCGTTTATTTGCGTTGATTTGCAAAGTAACGCGGTCGCGCCGGCGTGGTGCGCGCCTGCACCAGTAGCGCCGGTATTTTTATGCCGGCGGTTCGTGTTTTTCACAGCAGCTGGAGCAATGGGAGGGGAATGCACCCTGACGTCATATCACATTGCATATGTTATGCTCGACAGACGTGGCCGATGTGGGCTTGGCCGCCCACTTTCTTGGCGATGACACATTTCGGCTCAGCGTGTGCATAGTGGCTCTGAGCGGCGACGCACGCCATCTAGCTCTCGCGCGCGGCCACCAGGTGCTTCTGTTGCCGCAGCCACAGCCGCTGGCGGTGCACGATGAGGTCCGCAGCATGTGTTGGCTCGTGCCCACGGGCCACGGACGCGACGTGCTTATGATCGGCTGCGTGTCCGGCAAGCTGATGGCATTTTCAGCCTTGGGAGCGCTGCTGTGGACTCACACGTTGAACGCGACGCCGCTCGTGCAGTTGCAGCCAGCGCACACGGACGACGACGACTGCCCAGAGCTGTTGTGCCTGCACGAAACCCACGTCGTGGCGTGCTACGCCGGCGCCCTGGGCCGCGCACTCGCTGGCCGACGCGCCGCATTCGACAACCACAAATTGCCTGCGGAGGCGGTCGGCTGCCACTCCCTCGTCTGCTGTGGCCTGCTACCGCGCTTCCCGCTGGACTTGTCGCCGGATCCCGAGCCTCACGAGCGGCGGCTGGCACTTGTGGGGGCAACGGCACAGGCCGTGCAGCTGATCACGATCGCACCCCCGCTCAAGACGCGCGCAACCACCAACGGGCTCCACGCGACAGCTGCAGCAGCAGCGCCGTCCGCCGGCGGTGGCCGTGGGCGCGTGGCCCGAGTGGCACTGGGCCTTGGGGCAGCCTGGGCTTATCTCGGGGGTAGGGACGGCGGCGCCACTGAGGATGGCATCAAGAGCGGCGGCGGGGATGGCGGCAGGGATGGCGGCGGCGGCGGCGGCGGCGACGACGAACGCGGCGACGGCGGCGGCGGCGGCGACGGCGACGACGAAGACGTTGGCGACAGCTCTGCTGATGGTCATGCGAATCCTTGGATCACAACGTTTGGCGAGGCGGAGGTGTGCCGCGATGTAGGCGACGCCCCCCGCGTGTACGAGCGGCTTGTGCTCGAACCAAGACGGCGCTGGCTCGCCGCCACCGACACCCTCGGGCGCGTCGCCCTACTCGAAGCTCGCTCACTAGTGGCCGTGCGGCTCTGGAAAGGGTATCGTGAGGCCCTGTGCGGCTGGACCGACACTGCTGCCGTCGTCGCGGGCGGCAACGAGGGCGGCGCCGCCGCCGGCGCCCTCGGCGCCGGCAGTGGCTCCAGCAGTGGCTCCAACTCTCGATCGATGCGTGCCAAGGTCCCTCTGCTCGTCATCTACGCGCCGCGCCGAGGTCTTCTGGAGTTATGGAGAGTTCCCACAGGTGGTCGAGTGTGCGCATGCACTGTAGGGCCTGACTGCGTGCTGCTCACGCCACCGCCGCGACCTGCGACGATCAAGGGAGCGGCCGAAGGCGGCGGAGGACGCGCGCGATGCTGGCTGCTGCAACCGAGCGGCGTCCTCAGCCTCATTACCGCTGGTGTGGATTCGCTCGAGGCCGAGCCTCCTCCAGAGCAGGACCCTAGATTTGTAGCTGTGGACTGACGGCCGCAGAAAGGACACAAATTGTAGCCGTGTTACCGTAACCGAACGCCGTGCACACACAGCACAGTCGCGCCCTCCGCCCACAGTCTCTGCATGGGGCGAGCGCGCACCCTCAACATCGCACGTTCTGCTCAATGTCGCATCAGACGGTTCGCGTATCGCGAAATTTTGAACACCGAAAACTCAAAACATCTTGCTCGTTGCTCCTCAAAAGCCGTGTGCGGTGTGGCGAAACGACGTCGAGCAGAACGCTCTTAAAGCCCGTGCTTCGCTCGCTCCTTCTCCACGTTGACGCCGAGCGTATCGAGCAGTCGGAGCGCGGCCGATGGATCGGAACACTGGAGACACTTGCCAATCAGCTTCGCCTTCTCCGTCTGCACTTCCTGGCCCAGACCCACCAGGAGCAGGTTGACGTCGGGCCAGATGTGACGTGGCATCCAGCCCTCGATGACCTTGCGCGTCTTCTCGGGCGTCTTGCTGCCCTGCGCGCCCGCCCAGCCGAGCTGGTTGCAGATGCGATGCACGTGCGTGTCCACCGAGATCCCCACAGTCTCGTCAAAGGCGACCCTCATTAGGATGATTGCCATTTTAGGGCCAACGCCTGGGAGATCGAGCAGCGCGTCCATCGTGCGCGGTACCTCGCCCTCGTGCCGCTCGAGCAGCAGGCGCGTCGTCTCCTTGATGAAGCGCACCTTGTTGTTGTGGAAGCCGACCTGACGAATGTACTCGTGCAGCGTGTCATCCGTCATCGCGCTAACTGACGTTACCGTTAAGCCTCCAGGCTGGTGCGCTCGCAGCTTCTTCATCGTGGCCATATTGATCGTGTCCTTGGTCTGGCTCGAGAGCATCAGCGAGATGAGCGCCTGGTACGCGCGCTCGCTCGCGCTCACATCTCCGATCGCCGAGATCGCCTCGGTCCCCATCGAGTCGACCACCGCCGTGCGGTCGGCACGCAGCTCAACGATCAGGTCCCACGTGGACTGCCAGCCGGGCGGAGGAGCGATCGCGGCGGCGCTCGACTTGGAGGGGCTGCTGCTGCTGCTGCTGCTGCTGCTGCTGCTGCTGGCGGCCGGCTCGGACGAGACCTCGCCGGCCGCCTTGCGGCTGCGCTTCTTTGGCTGCGGCTCGGTAGATTCTGCATCCGCCTCGGCAAGTTTGGTGGCTTTCGGTGGGCGGCCGCGCTTCTTCGGCTGCGCTTTGGGCGGGTCTGCCTCCGCCTTGGGCGAGCCTGCCTCCGCCTCGACCGATTCGAGCCGCGCGACCACTGTCGAAAACTTGAGGGGTCGCCCTCTCCTACGCTCACCATCGCCTGTCATGCACATGGCCGCACTACCAATACGCGTGCGCACCATCAGAGCTGCGGAGCGCGCTGGATGCAGGTGAGGGAGCGCACAGCAACGCGCTGCCACGGAGGCGAGCGCTGCGCAGAGGGCCCTGATGGTCGCCAACAGCGTCGAGGAAGTGACGTTTCGTTTGCGGAAAGTTCCGGCCCCCGGTGTGTTTTGAACGGGGACGTTTACCGAGTAGCCTTTTGCCCCCTCACGGTGCTCGAGTGCTCCAAGTGGGGTAATGATTGAATTCGTAATTATTTTTGTCACGTTCGTGACACGATTTTTTCTGCCTCGAACATAGTCGCGATGAATCCAGTCGCGGAGGCGGCTGGTCAGCTGCTTCACAACAGAGGTGGATCGATGCTGTTGTCTCAATTCATCGCGGATCTGTACGAAAAGATTCCTATAGCCGCGAAGGAGCAGATCGCCGCAGCCGGTGGGCCAAAGAAGTGGGCCAACACGTCAGGCTTCACAATTACTTATGGGCCCAAGCCAGGTATGGAGACCATCGCGAAAGCGGGGCATTCGACAGCACCGCCGCATCGCTGTAAGCGTGGAGTCGCGTCCTCGTCATGCTCCAGCGCAGCGCTCGCGGCTGCACCCAGGACCAGCAAGGCACCTACTGCTGCGGCTGGCAAAGCACCTGCCATGACTGATATGATCGACCCAGGGCGAGGTGCTCGGCCGGGCTTCTTCGATGCATGGCAGGTCTGCGAGTACTGCCGGAGCAAGGCGGTTGGCCGAACCGACACAGACGGCGTCTTCTACTGCAACAGCTGTTGGAAGAGCTGGAAGGATGTGGACGTCGAGCTGACTCTGACGGCCTCCGGCGGGGGCTCTGTTGGGCTGGTTCCTCCGGTCGCCGGCAGCGCGGTCGTCACTGCCACCGTGCCAACGGGGCCCATCAAGTCGTCCAGCTTGCAGCGCTCTCAGTCGTTCAACAGGAAAGAGAAGAAAGACGCCAAGACGCTGGAGGCAGCACCGCCTGCAAGTCGAGTCAACGAGCGTCCGCGCGATCTAGAGCTTCGGCTCTCGCTCGACCGCCAAGCATCGCCTGCGGAGAAGGCGCGATACGCGAATCTAAACCCTGGTGGCGTGTTTGCATGCTTCAAGGAGACCTTCGAGCTAGGTCCCAAACACTTCGGCACCATCACCTTTCACGCGGGCAACTTCAGTGTACCCCTGCGCTTGATCGACGACGCCGCAGAAAGGGCGATCAAAGAGCTGACAGTGAGGCCGCGATGGCGGGTCAAGGGCACTGCGCTCTTCGTTCGCCAAGGGAGTGACAAGCAGGCGGCATCGCCTCGTGAACAGCACACCATGCCGTCGCATGGCAGCGCCCGCCCGCCCGCCGCGGTTATCTCGGAAGACATTGCCAAGTTTTGGGCCCGACTGAAGACCGCGCTCGAAGGTGGCATGAAGGTCGACGCGCTCAAGCTACACGAACCGCACAGCCGGCAGCTGTGGCTCGCATGCTGGAAGGCAGCGGCGGCTGGAGTGTCCGGAAGCGGCCACGACGTGCTGCTCAAGGTGCTGCTCAAGGCAGCGGCCACGTCAAATCTAGCGCCGCCGCCGCTCGTGCGAGGCTGCGTCTTGATCCCTCAGCCCATGGGCCCACACCTTTCCGCTGCGTAGTCATTCAGAGGGTGCCGGATCGAATCGCGCCCACGCAGGATGTTATGCAAGTACTCGGCCACTATGTCAACTTCGTCAAGAGCTCCGCGCGGAGCCACGAAGACGCTCTCGCAGCACTTGAGCTCGTGGCAGATGTCGTGTCCAGCCGCGTTATTGGGCGTGAGTCAACAGTTGACAGTCACGAGGCCGTGATCGAGCAGCTCTCGAGCCTCACTGACGCGTTCATGAAGTTGGCTGGCGATGCACAGAACCGTTCTAACGCTCTGCGCGTAATGATGCGAGCCAACGCGGCTTCCTCGCGTTTCCTCGCATCGATCGACGCGTGCGAGGAGGCGGCGAAGCGTTTGGCCATTGACGGGCCCACTCGCTGTGTCGAGAGCGAAGATGGCCTGCACCAACCGTGGATGGGATGGGCTACTGAGCCGACCATCGGCTGGCTGATGGGAACAGACTGGCTTCACCCACCCGGGCTCTCCTCAGTCTATTCGGACCCTACAGCGTACTGCAAAGCCCTGCAGCAGCTGACCACTATGCTCACATTTTACTGGGGCGCGGGCGCAATTGCGCCGAGGTGCCGCCATCAGCAGGTCGGTGGGGGCGATGCCAAGTGCTGTAATGAGCCACTGCTTCACCTCGCGAGAGGGCACGCGGAATGCACCGCGCGCCTTCCAAACGGTTCTCCCTGCCGCAGTCCGGCAATGTTCACCTGCCCGCGCGGAAATCACGCAGATCGTGTCTGCGCGCCATGCCTGAAGCGCTCACAGCTCGCTCTCATGGGCAGCCCAGGAGCGAAGTCATTCCCTTCCACCGACATCTATGACGCTGTCATCCAAGGAGAGCTTGTCCGGCGTGAGGGTCATGTGTACGTACTCTCGGAGCTACGCTCACGCCGACCGCCTCGGGACGAACCGAACTGGCGAACAACCTATCGCCTCGCTTGCCCTGCTCTCGTCGCCATCTGCCGCCTGACAATATCCGGCGAGGCTTTGCTGCCCTCGACTCGCATGTTTTGGGCTGAAGTTGTAAACTTGGTGAGCGGGCCGGGCGCAGACGAGGCGCAAGCTCGAAAGTCTGGGCGTATGGCCGTCAGGCTACTCGGCCGCTCCGACATCAGCGTGCTACCAAGGGCAGCAGATCTCAACGTCGGCACGCGCGTTTGTGTCATCGACCTTCGGGTCTTCGCGCCGGAGGTGGTGCCGGTCCTAGCGACGTTCGCTGACCCGCAACTGCCCGAGCAGTTCGGCCGCATGAGCTTTGTGCAGCGCCTCATCGGCCAGGGTGATCCGCCGCAGCCCATGCTCATCGGGGACGCGACCTGTATACCAGAACGCATTGCCAACGCGATCAATAGGACAGAGATTCAGCTCGTGCAGCGCCTACCTGGCGAGGCTCGCGCTCGCATCATCGATCAGATCAGCTTGCTGGCCGCAAAAGCCACGCTGTACGGTACGCAGCTCGACGCCTTCTGCAATGCGCTTCAGTACTCGGTGCATTGCACGCAGGGGCCTCCAGGCACGGGCAAGAGTTACACAGGCGTGCAGCTCATCGCGGCACTAAACATCATGCGGCAAGCGCTCATAGCGCACGGCCAACCCGTTGGCCCGATCATTGTGCTGGCATACAAGAACCACGCACTCGATGAAATCCTTCTCGATGTCAAAAGTCACTCTGCGCTCAACTGCAACTTGCCCGGTAGTCTGATCCGCTGTGGCAAGTCGGAAGATGAGCGGCTTTGGAAGCACGCTGAGCACTTTTCTGCCGAGGAAAAAACTTGGGAGCACGCGTTGACGGAGCGCCTGAACAGCCTCCGACAGATGCGAAACTTTGGTCGAGATCTTCAAGACTTGAGCTCGCATCTGATGGTGAATGTGCCCGCCCTCCAACACGGCAGCGTCGAGGCGAGGAGCCAGCTGCTAGTCTGGCGCCCAAGCAAGGTGAGTATCGTCGAGACGGCAGTGGGAGCACTGTGCATGAGCATTGAAGTCATGAGCGCAGTGCTTGAGGCGCGAGAGGATCACGATGCAAGCACTGAAGCGTCAGGAACACAGGGCGAGTCTTGGCCCGACAGCAAGACCGCATACCGCTTACTGGAATCCGCATGCAAGGCGTCGACCTCTCAGACAATCAACCGCATACCAGTGCGGAAGCTGTTGGCGTGCATGGAAAGACTCAGGGCAGAAGCCGAGCACTGGATCCTTCCAGGCGAAATGTCTACAGCGTCGCTTCTCCAGGCTTGGCTCAGCGGCCTGGACCCTCCGCCACGATGTATTGCGATCGAGAGCTCTGAAACTCCGATGATGACGAATGTGCGGTGCTTCGGGATCGCATGCAAGCCAGGTGGCTTCTGCTTTGATCTTCATGCGTGCAGGTCAAGAGGTTGCGACGCGCAGCGCACTACCGAGCCCTCGCGAGGGCTTGTGCCCTTCTGTGAGAAGCACCGTTGCCAAGCCACAGACAACTGCCCCAAAGAACAGCTCAGCTCTGCGCTTTTCTGCGAGATTCACAGCTGCAGAGCTTGTGTGCATTTCCACAAGGAAAACGGCCAACCAATTTTGATGGCCGACCCTCACGCATGTGTCGCGCACCGTTGCAATGTTCAGGGCTGCATCAAGCTTCAGCATGGCCCAAACTGCCGGTACTGCAACGATCACGTGTGCGACGCTTGCCTTCGAAGCCACAGCACGAGCGTCATGCCTAGAGTTCCGGGATCTAAGTTTTGCTCGCAGCATCAGTGTACAGCGCAGGGCTGCACGAACCTTCGAATCCAAAACACGAGCGCACTTCAGACACTATGCGACGCCCACGCGTGCGTCGTCTGCACTGGCATCCGCAAGCCGCTCGACCCGCAGATGCCACGGGCGCGCTTGTGCTTTGAGCATCGCTGCCAGTATGTACACGCATTCATCGGTGATGAATCTTCCAGCAACCTGCCCTGTGCTCAGCAGCGGTGCGGTGGCTCTTTCTTCTGCGCGGATCACTCGTGTAAGATCTGCTTGCAGCTGCCCTCCGTAGTAGATGTGGGTGCAGCATTCGAACCGCCACCGCGCAACGTCTGTGTGAAGCATCGCCTGTGCAGTTTTCAATATAGCAGCGGAGCGCGCTGCGTGGACATCGCTGATGGCGAACACTACTGCAAGCTGCATGAGCTCGAGCTCTCGAAGCGCACCTGCAATTCGGTGGCCACCGACAGCCCTGCTTTTGAGCAGATCTGTCACGGCACGACCAAAAAGAATAAACCGTGCAGAACAAGGGGTAAGGCGCCGATAGGTAAGGCGTTTTATTGCGCTGCGCACGCCGACCAGGCCCCTGAGTCGGAGTCCGAAGAGGAGAGCGAGCAGGACACAGAGTCCGAGGAGGAGAAGGAGGAGGCTCCTCAGACGGGCCACAGCGTTGAGCCGACTGGTTGGATGAAGAGCTTCTTTAGCCTCGGCGTATCCAGGCAGGAGGAACTCGACCTGGCTCTCGCCCTCTCTGCGTCTCTCACCAACAGCCATCCAATCTTGGCGCCACTTGAGCTGATGCCGCCGCTGCGGACCCCGCCACCAGAGCCAGACCCACCAGAGCTGCCGGTCAAGGACGATCCTACGCAGCCGAGCTCATCCACCTCGCGCGTGCCGTCAGGTCTTTCCGTCGAAGCTTCGGAGGCGCCTTCTACCTCTGGCATTCTTGTAGCAGACCAAGATCCCTTTGAAGCAACCTTGGAGGCTCATGACACTGATTTCAATCGAAGCACATATCTCGATCCGGATGAGCTCGATCTTGACGATTACGAGAGCTCCGCCTCGAACGAGGAGCAACAACGGCTACGAGAGGTACTCGGGGAGTGCGATGTGATCTCTGAAGCAGGCTCAGATGGAGCAGGCAGCTTCTCTTCCGTAAATGTTCTCGAACCGGACTTGGACTTAAAGGGGACTGTGGAAGGGCAGCTGCTCGAAGAGCTTGCCAGTGCCGTTCTCGAGTGGTCGTGGAAGATGGCGGTCGACCATCGGTGGCTAGCAGCATCGAGATTCGTTCAGAAGATGAGCGACATCGTCAACGTTCTGCGAGGTACGCTTGCCATCCGCTCACACTTCGTGCACATGTTGAAGCGCTCACCTCCAGCTGCATGGTGTGTCTCTGTGTGGCAGATCAAGCAGAGCCTCTCCTCGATGAAGCGAGGCAGGGACGCGCTGAGGCGTCCGCCCAGACGTTCAAGAACGCCCAGATCATTGGTTCAACTGTCGTAGGAGCGGCGCGACGGCTCAGTGCACTGCGTGCCGCCGAGCCCTTTGCTGTAATAGTTGAGGAGGCGTGCGAGGTGATGGAGCCGACACTCATGTCGGTGCTCTCGGTGCCGTCGCTGCAGAAGCTCGAGCAGGTGGGTGACCACCGCCAGTTGCCCGCTTTCATTCAACAGTGCTGGTTCAACCTCGAGATGACCATGCCGGCGCTCAAGGTGTCGCTTTTTGAACGGCTCGTTACGGGCGGGCAGACATCTCGCGAGCGCCACGGCCATCGTGACGAAAGGGCGCGCTCCGTCGCGTCATTCGATGTGCTCGAGGAGCAGTGGCGCATGCGTCCCGCCATCTCCGACCTCACACGGGGTCATTATGCAGATTTGGTCTTGATCAAGGATCATGCGCGCACGGTCTCCCAGCGCATTGGCGACCGCGTCGTGGTGGCGACTTCGAGCGAGTCCCTGGAGCGAGATACATGGCACACTCGAGGTCGGCTTGTGCCCGGTATTGTGCCGCAGGTCTACTTCTGGGACCTACCAAACAATGCGGTTGGCAGGCCTGTGGCCGGCCTCTCCGCATGCAATTACGTCGAGGCAAATGCCATTGCTTCAGCCGTCAAGTACCTGGTCACCCTATGTGGCGTGCCGCCGTCGACCATCTCGATCATCACACCGTACAAGGGGCAGCGGACGGCTATCATGAAGGCGCTTCAATCGAACGGAGCCCTTCCCAAGCCGACCTACCACGGCAAGGGCGGCAAGGGCGGCAAGGGCGGCAAGGGAGGCCGAAGCGGTGGCCGCGGCACCGGCGGCCGGGGAGGCGGCATTGATACGGACGAACAGATCACCGTGTCGACTGTGGATCGGTACCAGGGTGACGAGAACGACATTGTCTTCCTGTCGCTCGTGCGCACAACGCCCGGCAACCGTTTCGTCGGTCTCGTGAACCGCTTTATCGTCGCCACGTCACGCGCGCGTATTGCCTTCTTTATCTTCGGCTCGACCGCAGCAGTTGAGAAGAGCAAGGAGAAGGGCGGTCGCGGGCTAGAGCACTGGTGTGGGATGCTGGATGGCCTGCGCGAGGGCAACGAGGATCTCGCTCAGGCATGCGAGCCGTGTGAGACCAGCCGCGGCGTGGGTAGCGCCTTCCCCATCTGCTGTCCGCGTCATCCGCAGACGCGCCGGGATATCACTTGTGTGTGCAGCGAGGCAAAGTGTCTGTTGGTGCACTTCCCAGGCCGTCACGTGCAGAATGACGGACCGCGGCGCGCTGAGGAAGACGAGTCGTTCTGCATGCTGCACTGTGAGCACAAGCTCGAGTGGTGCGGTCATCAGTGCGGCCTCCCTTGTCACTCTCCTATTCGTGCGAAGCACTCATCAGCAAGCAACTGCGTCCACGCGGTCAAAAGCCCGTGCGAGCTGCACGCCAACGTACAGCTGCGATGCGGCAAGCTCTACGACAGCGCTCGCGTGATTTACGGTCCGATCCCGATGAGCTTTCAAGAGGTACTTCAACCAACGAGATTCCGCTGCGAAGTTCAGGTGGAGCATCGACGTGCCGAGTGCTCTCATAGCATTCAGATGAACTGCTGGGAGCGACAGCGAGTGCTCGCAGGTACCGTTACGCTACCACCCTGCGAGGTTAAAGTCGCCGACTGGCATCACCCGGCGTGCAACCATGTCACGAAGCAGCCCTCGTGCAGCGATCGACGCCGCTGGGAAGCCGAGCCGCCTGACTGTCAGCAGCTGACGACACTTACAAAGCCGTGCGGGTGCACTGCCAAGCTCAAGTGCTTTGAGCGTGGGCGCGAGGGGGCGACGAGGTGTGTTGAAGCTGTCACCATGTGTCGCCCAAGATGCTCCCATCAGCTGTCGCTGCGATGCTTCGAGCGGAAGGCTTTTGGCGAGCTTTGGGAGAATGAGGACGCGGAGAGTGTGACGTGTGCGGAGGCCAAAGGCGAACCGGCGGTTGTGGTGCGCTTCGACCAGTTGTATGGCCGCTCGGAAGCGCAGCTCGCTAGACTCATTCCGAATGCGATGACACATGTGTCCGAGTGCAAAGTACTCGTGACATACGTAATGCCATGTGGCCACCGTATTCCCAACGTGCCTTGTGCTACCGCGTTCCGCTGGGCCGACAAGTCGGACCCAGAGCAGCCACCGTGCTGCAACGAAATCGTGCGGTTCACGAGCCCCATCTGCGGCCACGAAGTCAAGGCGCCGTGCTGGGTCCAGGCTGACCAATCATGGAAAGACTTTCTAATCCACACCGGCGAGACCGACAGCTCTGGTGTGCGTATGCTGCCTGAGGGCTTTCTGCAAGAGCTCGATAGAAGGATCTCACGTGGTTCTCTCCCGCCGGCGATCTTGAAGATCGCACGTGGCTGGTGCGAAAAGTACGTCACGGTGCGCCGCCATTGCACGCACGAGTCGCAGGTGCAGTGTAGCAGAGTCCTCTCGGTAGATCGTCTGCCCAAGTGCACGGCGATGGTTCCACGACGTCTGGACGCTTGCGGCCACAATGTATCTGTCGAATGCCACCGCTCAAGTGACGAGCTGCCCGAGTGCCAGATGGTGGATAATACGCCTTTCTGGTTCGCGTGCAACAGGCACAGCACAACTCCCGGCAGCTGCTTCAAGCTGCGCCGAATAAAGCTCGAGGCACCACTGTGTAACTCGGATGTACGATGCGCCCGGTATCGCTGCGGGCATAGCGCGATGCTCCCGTGCAAGCTCGAGGCGGGGGCAGTCGCAGCGCAGCCGGGCAAGCGCCTTGAGGAGGGCGCGAAAGTGCTGGCGGGCGTGCAGTAGTGCCCGGTTCCAGAGGGTGTGCCAGCGTGCGACGCGCTCGTTACTTTCTGTACCGAATGCGGCCATGAGAAGGACGTGCCGTGTAGCCTCGCGTTTCGATGGGCCGCCGCTCCTGAAGAGGTACCGCCGTGCGATTCGCTTGTCGAAACGTGCAGCCCTCTCTGCGGCCACTCCCTCAGTATGAGGTGCCATGACGCAAAAACGATGCCGGATCTTGCGCAAGCGCTCTGGGCTGCGGAGGCGAAGCCGTGGGGGCAGCAGCCGAAACAGTTCCTGAGGTTCGATGCCGATGATGCGTCAACCGAGACTATTGTCATCGATGAGGACACGCCACAGCCCACCGGACTCGACTCGCTCACTCCAAGGCAGCGCGGGCTGCTCCTGTGCAACAGTACCATCGCCATCAGCCGTCCGTGCGGGCACCAGCAGCAGGTACCGTGCATGGAGGCGCTCAAGAGGCTAACCACGGGCCAGTGCGAACACTTAGTGAGTGTTGCTTGCGAAGACTGCGGAACAGAATCACTCGAACCATGCCACAGAGCTATTGCAATTGAGTTGGGCACCGTCCAGCACATATGTCAACAGCTGATCACGAAGGTCTGCATGACTTGCTTCATCAACGAGCAGTCCGTTTCTTGCTCTGTGCGCCATACGAGCTGCGCACGCGAGGTGACGGCGCAGCTCGGTTGCGGTCATTCCATCAGCTGGCGCTGCGGCGAAGATGCCGATCCTCGCATCGATAACAGCCAGGCCTGCTCAGAATGCACGCTCTCACGGTGGATGCTCGAGGACAAGAGCCCGCATCTGACTGTCAGTCTTGACCAGCTGCGCGGTTTTGCCATGTCTGCTCTGCACCCGCACCCCACTGTGGAACATAAACCGCTCGAACCATCTTTCAAGCCGCTTCTGAATTGGCACGAGGGCATGAGACGCGCGCAGCGCAAGATCGTGAGCACATATGTTGACTTGATTCGGGCCAGCATCGAGAATGGTGAGATGTGGGACAGCGATCGAGCAGAGCCACCAGACCTCTCGGATCTTAAGAGCTACCAACCAGTTTTCTGTCGCTTAAGGGCAGATCGAAAGGATGATGAACAGATTTTGTGTTTCTTTCAGCAGCAAGACACGCGATATGGCACGGGAGTTCAGATCTTGCCTCTGACAACTGACAATATGAAGGCGTACACCGCCGAGGAGGACCTCTCGCTTCGAATTTGTGTTGGTGTCGCGTTTGGATTCTCACCTCTCGTTGGCACAGCGCCATTCAAGCAGGCACTAGCACCAGGTTCAAAATCCAAGGTCAAAAAGGGTGCTGCAAACGATAATCTAGTGAAGGCAAACAGACACGCGTTCAATGCTCAGCAGCGCGGTTATGATTACGTCATCCCGTCTTCTGGTGACCAGAAAATGGACTCCTCGCGCATCTACTGGCTACCAGGCTCGGTGATTCCGCTCTCAATTGTGACGATCAGGATTCACCGCTCGTGTGCATCTTGCAAGAAGAGCAACTTTATCAGCACAGACGGCGCTCCTGGCATCGACACTGATGAGATGCTTTGTGATTTCTTGTGTCATAGCTGCCGACGTGACTGCTTCGTGTGCGTTAGGAGCTTCGCCGCAGCCGCGGGCCTTGAGTGTCGTGACAAGCACTTTGTTTGCCGTGCCTGCCTGCAGCGCCACTGCGCGCAACTGTGCTCACAGCCAGATCACTTCGCAGCGCATGCCGGTATCACCTGCCCTTTCACCACATGTGGCGAGTCGTTTGCGGAGAGCGTCCTCGCGAAATGCGTCGCACAGGCTACGATGGATGAGGTACTTAAGGCAAAGCAAGCAGGGCTTGAGCGGCAGTTCGAGGCGGTTACAAAGGCGCAGGAAGAACTGTATCGAGATCAGCTGCATCAGGCAGAGCGTCAGAAGGCCGAGGCGGAGAGAGCAGGGGCCAAGGCCACAAAGGAGCGTGATGAGCTTCGCATCGCCCGCGCCATGCCAGACTACTGGGAGAAGCGAATTGCGACCAGTTCGCTGGATGGCCTCGCCGCGATTGCCCTCGACCGCACTGGCCGCGACCGTAGCACTTGGGCCGCACTCGAGCGGCTGCTGCAGACCGACCCAGTGAAGCTGAAACAGAGCGGTGCCGATCGACGGGCCCCCGTCACGCACGACCGGCTGGAGCTCGCGTGCGCGTGGCGCCTCGAGAACCCGTCGCTGTGGGAAAAGTATATGAGCGGCGTGCAGGGTGTGATGAACGACATGAAGCGCATCCGGCAGGGGCGAGTGGCATCCGCGGGCGGCGCGCCGCCCCTTACATGCCGCGTAGCGGACGCCTTACCCGGCGACCTGCGCGTGGACGTCAATGAGGCCTTCCTGATGCACGGCACGAACGCCGGCGTGCTCATCAATATCCTCTCCACGGGCATGAACGAGCGCTTCGCCGGCACGGCCGCCGGAGCTGCATACGGCGAGGGCTCCTACCTGGCCGAGGACGCGGGCAAGAATGACCAGTACACCAAGGTGGATCAGCAGTACGATGGGAGCTCGGAGCTGCACAAGCGGCTGTACGCGCATGGCGCGCGCCACCCGGGCATGGTCTTCTACATCCTCGTGTGCCGCGTGGCGCTCGGTCATCAAGTGCGCACGCAGGAGCATGGGCCGTTAGCAACGAGTTCCGATACGGGTCGACGCGTGTTCCCCATCTCGTTCCGCGAGCTCGATACGGTGGCCGGCGTCTCTCCACCCGTGCATCACCACTCGCTGCTTGCCGACGTCATCGGCATTGGCAGGCGCTACCGCGAGTACATCGTCTTCCACTCTGAGTACATCTACCCCGAGTACCTGCTGGCCTACCAGCGGTACTAGTGCAACCTTGGGCCGATGGCATGAGTGTGGCGAGTGAGTGTGGGCGCGCTAGAGTGACTGTGCAGTGTCTGGAACGCTGATCATGACCGCGCGGCGGTATGAGGTATGTGAAGACGATGAAGTTCGACAGTTCTTCTCCCGCGCGGCGCGCCAGGGCCACAACTTAATGTTATTCCATCGCTCCGCTGAAGCTCGTCACGGCGTCCGTCTAAAGTTGTTCAACATGCAAGCGGCCGCTGAAGCCGTGAAGCGATTCAAAGCCCAAAGCGGCCGCCTCCTTTCATTGGTTTGACCTCAACCCTCTATTCGGGCGCACAGCAGCAGCAGCATAACAGCAGCAGCCAAGGCAGTCCATGCGACACGCCGTTAAACAGTCACGCTGCACCATTTTACCTTCTTTACCCAAGGGGGTATAGGCTAGGGGAGGGATTAATATCTGGATTTGCACCCATTCCTCATTACCCTGATTTCAAACTGTGTGAGTGATTTACCCAAGGGGGTAGGGGAGGGATTAATAATAAATCTGGATTTGCACCCTCCACCCATTCCTCATTAATATACCCTGATTTCAAACTGAGTGACCTGCTCTTCCATGGAGTTGCCCAGATCAGGCTGTTATCAGGCTGTGCCCAACATCCAATCCGAAGGGATCTCCATGAAAGAGCAGGAGTTTCCCTCCACCAGCCCACTTCGAGTGGCTAACGAGTGGCGCGTGGCAGCGTAAACCGTAATACCGCAAGATCCAAGAACCGGATCGTGTGTACTTGTAAATCGTACTTGTATATCGTTTTGTTGTGTAGAGCGGTCGACCCGGACTACGTCCATGTATGCATGCAACCTCCTGGAATTCCCCCAGCTCCTGCCCTCCTCCCTCGATCAATCCTCATCCTCCTCATCCTCCTCGCCGTCATCGGACGCGATCGCGAGGTTCGCGTAATTGCCCGCCGGGTAGATGACCTTGGCGACCACCTCCCACTCTATTCGGAAGACTGCCCAGACGTGGCGGCGAAGGATCTCGATGACCTCAAAGAAGAGCATGCCGAGCCCGCGCCCGGGCACCCCGCCAAAGACAGAGAGCGCCCACGCGAAGCGCAACACCAGGTCGAAGACGCATAGGAGGATGTAGACGCTCTTGGAGCGTGTCACGAGAAGCGGCTCGCGCATGGCGCACACAGCGGCCGGCCCACCGCAGTACGCGGACCCGGTCTCATCGGGGTACCGGCCGCCGAGGTTGGCGCGCCGGAAGAGCCCCCAGTCCATGTGAACGTCCCAGATCAAGCAATACGTCGACTGCACGACCGCACAGAGGATGAAGAGCTGCTCGTGGAATGCGGACGGCTCATGCTTCTTGAGGTAGCCCGCGTAGACGAGCGGGAAGGCGGTCGAGTACTTGAGGGCGTTCCACAGGTTCTTGACCTCGCGCGTCTCCGAGTACACCCGGAGGCATTGCATCAGGCGCCACCAAAAAGGAAGAGCCAGGAAGATTCCGTTCACGGGCGAGTCGGCGCACGACTTGTACGACTGGTGCCAGAGCGTCGTGGTGCGCGCATAGTTGCCCTCGCCGTCCGCATCGCCCAGAAAGATGCCCGAGGAGATGCACATGGTGATCTGCAGGTCAGACATCGCCTTGGCCAGCGACGTCAGGTAGTCCGCAACGATCACGTGCCAGAAGGTCACGGGCGCAAACGGCGCGATCAAGGACTCGAAGAGAGTGCGAAGCAGCGAGAGGCGCGAGTCGCCATAGAAGAGGTTGCACGGGAGCGCGCCGATCAGGAAGAAGGCGACATTCAGCGCGCAGTTGGACACCAGCCATGGCCTCCATGTGACGCCCGGCGTCTCGGAGGCCCAAAAGTGTAGCAGATGGGCAGCAAGCAAGAGGCACAGCAGCTGCAGGGCCGCGTGGTAAGTGGCCCCGGGCATCTGCACCGGACCACCGAGGACATGGTCAACCTCCAGTCGCGCAGCCTGGCACACGCTGATCACCCAGCCCCAGCCGCCCACCACGAGCACGATGAGCAGCGGCGGCCGCACGGTGGCATTCTTCCAAAAGAGCTTAGAGAGCACGGTGTACAGGCTTGGCGTGTGGATCTCGTCGTGCAAATTGACAACTAGAAGCGCTAACATTAGCGTCACGAGAAGGATCGCGGTCACTGTGGCGGTGGGGCTCATCGTGATCAAATTTCCTAAATTGGCTTCTTGCCTCCAGGGAGAGAGGACAGGAGGTGCAGTCATGTTTGTCGGGTGTGACTATGGAAGTTCGAACAGACCAGTCTTGGAGATTTCCGTGCAAAACGCCGTTGCGGCGGCGATCAAGGAGGAACGTGGTCACGGCAATTTCATCACCACACAAAATCCAACTTCATGCCGGCACCGCTTGCAGTGCCTGCCCCGCTTCCGCAGCCTGTGGCCGAGGACGACAAGAAGACAGACGCTGCGACGGACGCTGCTACGGAGGATGCTACGACGGGGCTTGAGGACCTGACCCCTGCGGAGCTGGAGTCTGTGTACGTCGTACAGGCAGACGCCGAACAAGACGCCCTCGTTACTGGCTCAGTTGACGAGCCAGTTTCGGGCATCGTCATCTCGTACATGCTGCAGGACGACATCCGCCAGTCCAAGATGCTCGACAACAAGAACCTCAAGGAGGTGGACGCACTCACAAAGACGATTGACGATCAGGTTCCCGAGGAGCATATCGAAAACATCACGCTCGAGGAAGTTGAAAAGGTTGACAAGCAGGCAATCGAGGATAAGCTGGATAAAATGATGGAGCTGTACGACAACGTGAACCTCATGGAGGCGATGCTTGAGCAGTCGCTGCAGCCCGAGGGTGACGACGCCGTCCCGTATACTCTCGACGAGCTCACTGTGAAAGACGCGGAGGTCACGGCTGGGATGGAACCGGCGGTCGCGGCGGCTGTGTACACCAAGTACGGCTGCCTTCCGATCGCCGCCGGTGGACCCTTGGCGATCAGGGAGCTCGCGCAATCGTACATTGCATCGTCCGACATCGACGACTCGTTTTACATCATGGACCTCGGCAACGTCCAGCGCTTGTATGATGCGTGGCACGCGGCGATGCCCCGCGTCAAGCCGTTCTACGCGATGAAGTGCTCGCCGATGCCCGCCCTGATCGACGTGCTCGCCGCAAACGGCTGCGGCTTTGATTGTGCCTCGGCGGCCGAGATCCAGCTCGCGCTCGACGCCGGCGTCTCGCCCGACCGCATCATCTTCGCCCACCCGGCCAAGCGGCCGTTTGACATCCGTTTCGCCGCGTCCAAGGGCGTGACCATGACCACGTTCGACTCCATCATTGAGCTCGACAAGATTGCCAAGTGGCACCCGGACGCGCAGTGCGTCCTCCGCATCCGCGCCGATGACCCCGAGGCTGGCATCTCGTTTGGCATCAAGTACGGTGCGAACCTCGACGAGTACGAAAACCTCATCTCCCATGCGAGAGACATCGGCCTCGACATGATCGGGGTCTCGTTCCACGTCGGCTCACTTGCCAAATCGGGCAAGGCCTTCTACCGCGCCATCGAGTGCGCACGCAAGGCCTTCGATGTTGGCACCGCCTGCGGTTTCCACTTTTCGCTCCTCGACATCGGCGGCGGCTTCACAGGGCGTTTCAACTCATTTGGAATCGTCCAGTCGATGGTCGGCGAGATCCCAGCCTACATTAACGAGGCGCTCGAGAAATTTTTCGGGCCGGACACGCCCTACTCCGACCTGAGAGTCATCGCCGAGCCTGGGCGCTACTTTGCCGAAGCGTCGATGCATCTCGCCTGCCACGTGCACTCCGTGCGCAACCGCCTCGATCGTGCCTCGGATGACGAGCCCGACGTGCTCATCCCGACGTGTGACTACCTCATCTCCGACGGCCTGTACGGCTCGTTCAACTGCGTCGTGTACGACGGCGCGAAGCCTCGCGCCTGGCTCCTCCCGGGGCCCAACCTGCCCCCGATGGACACCGTGCTGATGCGTTCTACGGTCTTCGGCCCCACATGCGACTCGATGGACTGCGTCTTCAAGGACGTCATGCTGCCCCAGCTGCGTGTGGGCGACTGGCTCCTCTTCCCGCACTTTGGAGCGTACACCCTCGCCGGCGCCACCAACTTCAACGGCATCCAGAATGCGAACCCGAGCCTGTTTTACGTCTGCTCTCAGTCCTCGGTGGACGAAGAGAACGCGGTGGTCATGTGGGCCTGTGAGATGGAGAAGGCGCCCTCGCAGATCGTAGCCACATGACATCGCTCTCGCGCGTGCATCCTCCTTCGCCGAAAGACTCGTTGCTCTCGCAAGTGTGCGCGGAAGGGTTTGGCGAAGACATGTGGAGGCTGGGTGAGCGCACCATGTTGAACCACCGCACTTTGGGTCCGCGGTGCCGCGTATGCCGTATCCGCGTATGAACCGACGACCGCACGGTGGGCGGCTGTAAAGGGCCACAGCCGAATGACTCAGTGGTACAAGTGGAGCGTACTGTATAAGTGTGCTCGGGTGTAGGCTGAAGTAGGCTGTAACGGATAGGCCGGGTTCGGTTGGGCTCGGGGTCGGATCTTGTGTACCTGTACACGACGTGGAGTCCCTGGGGAGGGGGATCTTCGGAACTCGATGGCCGGTGTTCGTGTTGGCGGTCCCAACATGTTCCGCACCGTCAAACCGCGATCCCGATGACGATTTTCCGAGTAATATGGCGTTTTAAAACTGTCGATAATACTGTCGAGTAGGGCGCATCAGCAATTGGGTCTTAGTGAGAAATCATGGATTTGAACCATAACATCATGGAAGTCATAAATGCAGAAGAGCTCGTCACAATGAGAATCATGCGCGTAAATTCATTGACTAAGAAATCATACCC
>Ga0210247_100093_pt1 | contig 70577 bp, 69 predicted proteins | sample ChrtobMetP3_16mM_FD_155449 | JGI IMG/M metagenome (GOLD analysis project Ga0210247, IMG submission 155449) | Chrysochromulina tobin associated microbial communities from unialgal haptophyte culture, Seattle, Washington, United States - P3_16mM | ecosystem: Host-associated > Algae > Haptophytes >... | reverse complement strand
TGCACCAGCTCTCAGCTGCAGCTCTCATCGTATGCGAGACGCTTGTCCGGTCATCCACGCCACGCCATTCAAATGTCGTACAGTACATGCTAGATCAGCTTCGAAACATAGACTAATAAACACCATGTCACACATGGCCACCCTCTCTTCCACCATCAAGGACATGTTTTGAGTATTGTGCAAGGCAGCACATATATGTTTTATCGTTCCGTCTTGAGCTCACTGAGCACGATGAGGATGCTGAGCACAATGAGCATGCTGAGCCTGCTGAGCACGCTGAGCTTGATGAGCTTGATGAGCCTGCTAAGCAAGCTGAGAACGCTGCGGCAATGTTGGCAATGATGAGCCGGCTGAGCACGATGAGCATGCTGAGCAAGCTGAGCACGATGAGGGTGCTGAGCCCGCTGGGCATGAAGAGGATGCTGAGCATGATGAGCATGCTCAGTCTGCTGAGCACGATGAGCTTGCTGAGCTTGCTGAGCTTGAGCACGCTGAGCTTGATGAGCTTGCTGATCCTGCTGAGCAAGCTGAGCTCGCTGCAGCAATGTTGGCGATGATGAGCATGCTGAGCACGATGAGCTTGCTGAGCACGCTGAGCATGATGAGGATGCTGAGCCCGCTGGGCATGATGAGGATGCTGAGCACAAAGAGCATGATCAACCTGCTGAGCACGTTGAGCTTGCTGAGCTTGCTGAGCTTGCTGAGCGTGCTGAGCTTGCTGAGCGTGCTGAGCGTGCTGAGCACGCTGAGCACGCTGGGCACGCTGAGCAAGCTGAGCACGCTGCAATTATATGGCGATGATGAGCCCGCTGAGCACAATGAGCTTGCTGAGCACGCTGAGCATCATGAGCTTGCTGAGCCCGCTGAGCATGCTGAGGATGCTGAGCCCGATGAGCAAGTTGAGCAGCAGGCTGAGCCTGCAGAGCTCGCTGAGCACGCTGAGCACGCTGGGCACGCACCGAGCATGCTGCAGTGATGGCGGTGATGATGAGCCTGCTGAGCACAATGAGCTTGCTGAGCCCGCTGAGCATGATGAGGATGCTGAGCTAGATGAGCAGGTTGAGGATGCTGAGCCCAATGAGCAGGTTGAGCAGGCTGAGCTTGCTGAGGTCGCTGAGCTTGTTGAGCAAGCTGGGCACGCACCGAGCACGCTGCAGCAATCCCGGTGATGATGAGCCCGCTGAGCACAATGAGCTTGCTGAGCCCGCTGAGCATGATGAGGATGCTAAGCCCGCTTAGCATGATGAGGATGATGAGCCCGATGAGCAGGCTGAGCAGGCTGAGCATAGGCTGAGCAGGCTGGGCTTGCTGAGCTCGCTGAGCTTGCTGGGCACGCACCGAGCACGCTGCAGTGATGGCGGTGATGATGAGCCTGCTGAGCACAATGAGCTTGCTTAGCCCGCTGAACATGATGAGGATGCTGAGCGCGCTGAGCATGCTGAGGATGATGAGCCCGATGAGCAGGCTGAGCCTGCTGAGCCGGCTGAGCTCCCTGAGCTTGCTGAGCACGCTGGGCACGCGCCGAGCACGCTGCAGCGATCGCGGTGATGATGAGCCCGCTGAGCACAATGAGCTTACAATGAGCTTGCTGAGCCCGCTGAGCATGATGAGAATGCTCAGCGCGCTGGGCGTGATGAGGATGATGAGCCCGGTGAGCTGGTTAAGCAGGCTGAGCCTGCTGAGCTCGCTGAGCTTGCAGAGCACGCTGGGCACGCGCCGAGCACGCTGCAGTGATGGAGGTGATGATGAGCCCGCTGAGCACGATGAGTTTGCTGAGCCCGCTGAGCATGATGAGCATGATGAGCCTGATAAGCAGGTTGAGCAGGATGAGTTTGTTGAGCTCGCTGAGCTTGCTGAGCACCCTGGGCACGCGCCGGAGCACATTAAGCTCAGCAAGCTCAGTGTGCTCAGCAAGCTCAGCAAGCTCAGCGCGCTCAGCGCGCTCAGCAAGCTCATCGTACTCAGTAAGCTCAGCCTGCTCATCGGGCTTATCATCCTGATCCTGCTCAGTGGGCTCAGCATCCTTATTGTGATCCGCGTGCTCAGCATTGCCAATATCGCCGCCGCAGCGTTCTCTACAGGCTCAGCAAGCTCAGCAAGCCCAGGAAGCTCAGCAAGCTCAGCAAGCCCAGCATGCTCATTAGGCTCATCCTCCCACTCATGCTCAGCGGGTTCAGCATCTTCATGGTGCTCAGGGGGCTCAGCATGCTCATAGTGCTTAGTGGGATCATCATCGCCAACATCGCTGCAGGGTGCTCGCTGAGCATGATGAGGATGCTGAGCTCAATGAGCAGGTTGGGCAGGCTGAGCAGGCTGAGCAGGCTGAGCAGGCTGAGCAGGCTGAGCACGCTGAGCAGGCTGAGCAGGCTGAGCAGGCTGAGCTTGCTTAGCATGCTGGGCACGCGCCGAGCATGCTGCAGCGATGGCAGTGATGATGAGCCCGCTGAGCACGATGAGCTTGCTGAGCCTGCTGAGCCTGCTGAGGATACTGAGCCCGCTAAGCATGCTGAGGATGATGAGCTCAATGAGCAGGCTGAGCACGCTGAGCAGGCTGAGCTTCCTGGGCTTTTTGAGCTTGCTCAGCCTGCGGAGCACGCTGAGCACGCTGTGGGCGATGTTGGCAATGGATGATGAGCCCGCTGTGCGCTGAGCACGATGAGGATGCTGAGTGAGCCTGCTGAGCATGATGAGGATTCTGAGCATGATGAGCTTACTGAGCTTGCTGAGCTCGCTGAGCACAATAAGGATGCTGAGCAGGCTGAGCACAATTAGGATTATAAGCCCTACGAGCATGCTGATTTTGCCGAGCACGCTTAACTGAGCTTGAGCCTGCTGAGCCTGCTGAGCAAGCTAAGCTCATTGTGCTCAGCGGGCTCATCATCACCGCGATCGCTGCAGCGTGCTCGGCGCGTGCCCAGCGAGCTCAGCCTGCTCAACCTGCTCAACCTGCTCATTGAGCTAATCATCCTCAGCATGCTCAGCGGGTTCAGCATCCTCGATAGCTACAGCATGCTCGGCGCGTGCCCAGCATGCTAAGCAAGCTCAGCCTTCTCAGCCTGCTCAGCCTGCTCAACCTGCTCAACCTGCTCGTTGAGCTCACCATCATCCTCAGCATGCTCAGTGCGCTCAGCATCCTCATCATGCTCAACGGGCTCATCATCACCGCGATCGCTGCAGTGTGCTCGGTGCGTGCCCAGCAAGCTCAGCAAATTCAGCCTGCTCAGTCTGCTCAGCCTGCTCAACCTGCTCATCGGGCTCATCATGCTCATCATGCTCAGTGGCCTTAGCATCCTCATCATGCTCAGCGGGCTCAGCAAGCTCATTGTGCTCAGCAGGCTCATCATCACCGCCATCACTGCAGCGTGCTCAGCGCATGCCCGGCGTGCTCAGGAAGCTCAGCGAGCTCTGCCTGCTCAGCCTGCTCAACCTGCTCGTTGAGCTCAGCATCCTCATCATGCTCAGCGGGCTCAGTATCCTCATCATGCTCAGCGGGCTCAGCAAGCTCATTGTGCTCAGCGGGCTCATCATCACTGCCATCGCTGCAGCATGCTCGGCGCGTGCCCAGCATGCTGAGCAAGCTCAGCCTGCTCAGCCTGCTCAGCCTGCTCAGCCTGCTCAGCCTGCTCAACCTGCTCAACCTGCTCAACCTGCTCATTGAGCTCATGATCCTCATCACGCTCAGCGCGCTCAGCATCCTCATCATGCTCAGCGGGCTCAGCAAGCTCATTGTGCTCAGTGGGCTCATCATCACCGCGATCGCTACAGCATGCTCGGCGCGTGCCCAGCTTTGCTCAGCAAGCTCAGCAAGCTCAGCCTGCTCAGCCTATGCTCAGCCTGCTCATCGGGCTCATCATGCTCATCAAGCTAGTGGCCTTAGCATCCTCATCATGCTCAGCGGGCTCAGCAAGCTCATTGTGCTCAGCGGGCTCATCATCACTGCCATCGCTGCAGCATGCTCGGCGCGTGCCCAGCATGCTGAGCAAGCTCAGCCTGCTCAGCCTGCTCAGCCTGCTCAACCTGCTCAACCTGCTCAACCTGCTCCTTGAGCTCATGATCCTCATCACGCTCAGCGCGCTCAGCATCCTCATCATGCTCAGCGGGCTCAGCAAGCTCATTGTGCTCAGTGGGCTCATCATCACCGCGATCGCTACAGCATGCTCGGCGCGTGCCCAGCTTTGCTCAGCAAGCTCAGCAAGCTCAGCCTGCTCATCGGGCTCATCATGCTCATCGGGCTCATCATGCTCATCATGCTCAGTGGCCTTAGCATCCTCATCATGCTCAGCGGGCTCAGCAAGCTCATTGTGCTCAGCGGGCTCATCATCACCGCCATCACTGCAGCGTGCTCAGCACATGCCCGGCGTGCTCAGGAAGCTCAGCGAGCTCTGCCTGCTCAACCTGCTTGTTGAGCTCAGCATCCTCATCATACTCAGCGGGCTCGGTATCCTCATCATGCTCAGCGGGCTCAGCAAGCTCATTGCGCTCAGCGGGCTCATCATCACTGCCATCGCTGCAGCATGCTCGGCGCGTGCCCAGCATGCTGAGCAAGCTCAGCCTGCTCAGCCTGCTCAGCCTGCTCAGCCTGCTCAACCTGCTCAACCTGCTCATTGAGCTCATGATCCTCATCACGCTCAGCGCGCTCAGCATCCTCATCATGCTCAGCGGGCTCAGCAAGCACATTGTGCTCAGCGGGCTCATCATCACCGCGATCTCTACAGCATGCTCGGTGCGTGCCCAGCTTTGCTCAGCAAGCTCAGCAAGCTCAGCCTGCTCAGCCTATGCTCAGCCTGCTCAGCCTGCTCATCGGGCTCATCATCCTCATCATGCTCAGTGGGCTTAGCATCCTCATCATGCTCAGCGGGCTCAGCAAGCTTATCGTGCTCAGCGGGCTCATCATCACCGCCATCGCTTCAGCGTGCTCGGTGCGTGCCCAGCTTGCTCAGCAAGCTCAGCAAGCTCAGCGAGCTCAGCCTGCTCAGCCTGCTCAGCCTGCTCATCGGGCTCAGCATCCTCATCATGCTCAGCGGGCTCAGCATCCTCATCATGCTCAGCGGGCTCAGCAAGCACATTGTGCTCAGCAGGCTCATCATCCCCGCCATCGCTGCATCGTGCTCGGCGGTCGGCGCGTGCCCAGCGTGCTCAGCAAGCTTAGCGAGCTCAGCAAGCTCAGCCTTCTTAACCTGCTCATCGGGCTCAGCATACTCAGCAGGTTCAGCATCCTCATTGTGCTCAGCGGGCTCAGCCTGCTCAACCTGCTCATCTGGCTCAGCATCCTCAGAATGCTCAGCGGGCGCAGCATCCTCATCATGCTCAGCATGCTCATCAAGCTCAGCAAGCTCAGCAGGCTCGGCAGGCTCGGCATGCTCACTGTTCTCAGCATCCTCATTGAGCTCAGCAGGCTCAGCATGCTCATTGTGCTCAGCATCCTCATCTAATCCTCATCGTGCTCAGTGTGCTCAGCAAGCTCATTGTGCATCGCCAACATCGCTGCAGCGTGCTCAGCGTGCTCTGCAGTATCAGCAAGCTCATCAAGCTGAGCGTGATTAAGCTCAGCAAGCTCAGCGTGCTCAGCAGGCTTAGCATGCTCATTGTACTCACGCACGTCCTCATCATGCTCAGCATCCATCATCGTGCTCATCGTGCTCATCGTGCTCATCATCGCCAACATTGCCGCAGCGTGCTCAACTTGCTCAGCAGGCTCAGCGAGCTCAGCGTGCTCAGCGTGCTCAGCAGGCTCAGCAGGCTCAGCATGCTTATTGTGCTCAGCATGATCTCATCGTTCTCAGTGAGCTCAAGACAGAATGCGTGAACGATATACGTGCTGCCTTGCACAATACTCAAAACGCAAAAGAAGTCACTCGACGCCGCCGTCGCGTGACAACGACGGTGTCGAGTAACGACGGTGTCGCGGCGGCCGTCAGCTTGCCAAGGCAGAGATGCAGCGACCGGCAGCTTGCCAAGGCTGTTGCGTCCAAACGAGCTGCAGCGCAGGCAGATCCCGCTGGACGTGATCTCACGCTCGATTCCCTGGCTGGCTCGGGGACTGTTGAAGTCACTGCAGCACCAGAATCGAACTTCCACCGCCTCTCCACCGTCTCCGATCGGTAATGGTGTTTTGAAACCCAGCCAGAATGTTCAAAGCTTCACCGAGACGCATAACATGCCAGCACAAAGCTTTGAACCGCTCGAACACGACAGAAGCGCTGCCGATGTTCACTGCCATGCCACTGGCAACCGTGGTGCGCCGATATCCGCCGGCCACAGGGCATCTGCGCCACTGTGCAAGCAGCGACTGCGACCAGCAATACATCTGGATCGCTCATTGAGTCGCGCGAAGCCTGGTTCGAACATGCCGCCTTTGCACAAAGGCGTCATGATGGGCTCAACATCTGGGCTCTTTTGCATAAGTTGCCCCCCCCCTCCACCATTGCTTCCACCATGTACTGGTTCATTGTGCTGTTAGAATGAGTCCTATAGGAGGTGCACAAATTTACGCGCACATTTTCCAAAGGGTAGCCTAGCATCGGCCGGGAACGGCCGCCCCAAAGGGCTTATTTATAGGGCTCCTTATCCAAACCCAGCGTGGATCGCCTAGCCGCGGTGCGTTGTGGTCGTCGTCCGAGTATCGTCCGAGAGGAGCCTGAGAGGTCTCTGAAAGTGTCTTCAAACGCCAATGCAATCATCGTCGTCGTCGTTGCTGTCATCGTTGCTGCGAACGCGGTGGCTCTTGGCGGCGCAGCCATCCGCCGTCTCGAGCTCCATCTCGTGCTCAACCGTCTCGTCAACCGTCTCGTCAACCGTCTCGTCAAGTACTGTTTCGATCGACGCTTCCGGCGCTTCCGGCGCTTCCCGCGCTTGCTCCGGCCCAACCCTGGGTGACTCGCCGCTCTCCATCAAATCGACTGACGTCAGCCTGAGCCCGCTGCGCCTGCGCGTAGTGATCCGGTAGATCCTCCATTCCTTTGCAAGGCAGCGCAAGACTTCAATCACACCAAATGAGAGCAAGATAATGACGCACATCAGGAGCGACGTGCGCGTTGCGACGTACAGGATCGAATTGTCTTCCACCGCACTGCGCCTGGCGTCCGACGTGGCAACAAACTCGGAGATCGAAGACGTGCTGCCCCCGTCGTACTTGATGCCAAGCTCCCCCACGGCCTGTGCCTCCAAGGACCAGCCTTGCGCGTTCAGATTGACCATGGGCGCCGTCGGCGGATTCGGCGGCGGCGAGGGTGGTGGTGGCGGCGGCGATGGCGGCGCCAACCACGAGCACATGGTCGTGTATACGGGGCACATGCCCTCGAGAGGTACTTCAGAGCACAGCCCCACGCCCAGATTGACGCTCGATGTGCACAGCGGTGCCTGCACTGCGCGTGCCTGCTCCAGGTTCAAGCTCGGCCCAAGGCCCATGTGGTCCGAAGCAACGAGCACGCTGCAATACGTGCAGTCTTCGAGCATTGAGTACAGCGAGCGCATCTTGTCGAGCGTTCGCATTGCTAAAAGTGCATGCAAATCAACAAAAACGTTGAATATTTTTTACGTGAAGTTGACATGTATGAATACTGTGGTACTGGCGGAGGCGACTTGAAACGTGAGGGTCGAGACTCGCGATTCGGCCCGAAACGGATTAAAAACTTGGCTTCGCGAGTTCGCTCGGGTCGCCACTGATCGACGTTCGCGCACCGACGAGAGCAGAGCGCGAAAGAGAGAGCAGAATTCGATTGGGATCCTTGGAATGACGGTTGGCGAGTCCTTCCTTGAGTCCCCCGCTCGCCCGACGTCCGTCCTTTCTTCTCCCGCCCCGCTGGGCATAGAGCTGTTCGACCCGTCTTCACCGTCGTCGCCTTCGCGCTCGCCACGCACGCCTTCTATTGAGTCTGCCCACCATCACCACGACGAGGTGAACTTCGGGAATTACCGGCATGCCTTGAAGATCAGCGAAGATGCAAGGACCGCAGACAGGCGCGCCTGGCTCAAGGGCGCGCGCACATTTCGCGAGGAGCTCATCACGCGAGAGACGATGAAGCAGGCGGACATCGACAAGAAGATAGCGATCATCATCAAGAACCGGCCTGAGCCACCGGGCACGCCAAGTTCGCCGCGCGCGCGCCATGGGCCGCGCGACGCCAAGGCTGTACGCACGCCCGATATCGATTTCTCGTCCGATGTCATGAAGAACTTGACCATCCAGCGCGCGGAGCAGGCGCGGCAGGGCGCCGAGATACTCGGAGGATGGACGGCCACGGTTGGCAAACTCAAAGCGACGGAGGTGTTCGCGTCCGAGGAGCGCACGGCCAAGGTGCAGGACGCGCTTGCACAGGCGCACAACCTCACCTCGCGCCACCACAAGTTTCAGACGCGCAAGGCGCAGTTGCAAGAGCTCGAGCGGTCAGCGAATCTCGTGCAGATGAGAAGGCACGCGAGCGAGACGCGGCAGCGGTCTGAGCTCATGGCGCGCATGAAGGCGAATCGCGAGCGCGCGGCCGACCTGCGCGTACACGCGTGGCGCGTGACGATTGCGAGTGGCACGGATCGCACGATCCATAATCAGGTGCTCCTGATTGCCTCTGATGACCTCCGATGGGATCCCTCATCAGGTGCTCCATCCATATGAAGCTGATTGCCTCTGATGACGATCCATAATCAAGTGCCTCTGATGACGATCCATAATCAATTGCCTCTGATGACGATCCAATTGCCCCTGATGACGATCCATAATCAGGTGCTCCATTCGCCGCGCAAGGGCGTCGGCTTGCCAGAAAGCCCCTGGCCCGTGTACAACCATGTGCCCTCGCCTCGGAGACCCGCCAGCGCGCTGCCCATTCCTTTGTCGCCTCGGACGCCCGTCACTGAGAGGCATTGAAACACCTGAGAACGATGTACGGTGTTTGGTGGCGCTGTGGCGCTCTCTGAGAGCGCGGGCGCGCTGGTGGGCCGATGCCAATGACGCGAAAATGTTGCACTTACGGCCTCACAATAAGGTTCTCAGCAGTTGTTCACACTCACCTCGGCCATTTAATGGGTTTTTGGAAAGCTTAGCTGCGAAAGCCTTCTGTCCACGCCGCCACGGAGCAGCGATGGTGAGGACCTCGCCTGGCCTGTTGCCGCTTGCTGCTGCTAGCCGACCCCCGGCGCCTGTTCATTTGCGGCCTGAGCGCGCAAGAGCGTCTGCACGCGCTGCTACCCGCCGTGACTATAGTCTGCAAGCTGCTGTTGATGGCGCACGTCTCGCTGACTTGTCGCTGTTCTTTGCTCTCGCAGGGTCGTGTCATCCGTGGTCAGCGTAAGGGTCGCGGCTCCGTCTTCGTGTCGCACACCAAGCACCGTAAGGGTGCGTGCGGCCTCAAGGCGATTGACTTCGCTGAGCGCCATGGCTACATCCGTGGTGTGGTCAAGGATATCATTCATGATCCGGGTCGTGGCGCGCCGATCGCAAAGATCCAGTTCAACGACCGCTATCGCTTCAAGAAGGTGAATGTGCAGTGGACCGCGACTGAGGGCATGTACACCGGCCAGTTTATCTACATGGGCAAGCGTGCGCAGCTGGTTCCGGGCAACGTGATGCCTCTGGCCTCGATGCCGCCAGGAACGGTGATCAACAACGTGGAGAAGCACGCCGGCGACAAGGGCAAGTATGCCAAGACTTCGGGTGGCTTCGCGCAGATCATCGGCCATATTGATGGCGCCGGCATGACGCGCCTGCGCTTGCCGTCGGGTCAGAAGAAGACCGTTACCTCGATGGCGCGTGCGACTGTCGGCATTGTTGCCGGAGGCGGCCGTATCGACAAGCCTCTCTTGAAGGCCGGCCGCGCCTTCCACAAGTTCCGGGTCAAGCGCAACTCGTGGCCCCGCACCCGTGGTGTTGCCATGAACCCCTGCGAGCACCCGCACGGTGGTGGTAACCACCAGCACATCGGCCACCCCTCTACCGTACGCCGCGACAGCGTGCCCGGCCAGAAGGTCGGTCTCATTGCGGCGCGTCGCACTGGCATTCTGCGTGGCAGCAAGGATGTCGTCGAGGAGAAGGGTGGAAAGTGATAAGACGGCGTGATAAGGCAACGAGGCGTGTGAATATCTGATGTCGCGAGCCGTGCCGTGCCAGAGGGCCGGGCGGGCCGATGCGTGGGTGCCGGGGTGTCTCGCGGAGCGAAATCGCACACGGCGCAGATCGACAAGCATCAGAGTGATGTCTGCACGCTTCTGCACGCGTCCCTGTCCCTTTCGTACGTGAGTATCTCAACTCCATGTGATTTTCTCTATTACTTGCAATTTAGAACGTACTTTTCAGAGGCGCTGCTCCCTGCGCGCGACTCCTGCGCGACTCTCGACTCGGCCGGCCGCCGCGGGGCGGCGGGGCGGCCGAGGCGCCGAGCCCCGGCGGGCGTGGCGTTGGGAGTCGAGACGACGAACGCCGTTGGAACTAAATTGGACGAACGCGTACGTTGCCAACAGTGACCGTCGCGGGACCGCGGGGGCGAGCACACACCACAGGGCGGCACGGCGCGCCAGACGGTGAGCCAGACGGTAGCGGGGGCGCGCGAACGCGCGGCGAGCGCCGAGGACGGGCCGCGCGGCGATTGCGACCACGTACAAACGAGCAGGCAGGACGCAGGAGCGAGGACCAGTGAAGGACCAGTGAACCGAACGCGTAAACCCAACCGCAAACAAACACCCAAAGCGGGGACAGAGCGACTCGGTCCGCGCCCTCCCGCGCTCCGACTGCCTGGTCTGCCGTGCAGGTATGCCACTGACAAACTGAGGATCGAGGACCGTGGTGGGTGACAGGTGTGCGTCAGTGCGACGCCCGCGGAGTCGTACCTCGTTGGCCACGTGGTCGTGCGGCCCAACAGGGGCCATGGTGCGGGCGCGAGAAATCCATGGCCCCTGCCGAGGCCCATGGCCTTGGGGCCCCGCCGAGGAGCCCTGGGCGCCGAGGCCCATGGCCTTGGGGCTACGTCGTAAGTCGAGGGCACCCGGGATCACCCGAGCCCCGGGGCGCACCTGGGCACGGCACGCACGGCGCACCCCACACAATCGGCATGCTCGCGCGGCCGCCGCCCCTCCCCCCGGGCAATGGGACGAAACTGCCACATGACTACAACCCGTCCTCCAGCAGCGCGGCTGCAAGCCGTAAGCGTCTATCCTGGACCAATGCGCTGGGCTCCTCAGTTCCTCGGGGGCGTTTGCCATACTTGGGGGCGTTGGCCATCTTCGGTCCAAGCTTCACATCATCAGCACGCGCGGTGACCGGCTCTGTCGTCGTCCTCGAACTGAATGCTTCCATATTTGGGAGCTGCTGCTGCTGCCCCTCCGACGCGCCGTCCCAAGCGCCTTCCTGCCCGCGAGTCTGCCTGTGGGCAAAGTAGGCATCCTCCACTTCCTCCATCGGTGCGCTCAACGGCAGCCGACCCTCGCGTTCCTCACTGAGCGCCCATCGCACTCCGACGAGCGCGCGCTCGTACCTGATGAGGGAGGCAATCAGCATGCACTCAGCATGCACTCGGCATGCACTCGGCATACACTCGGCATGCACTCGGCATGCACTCGGCATGCAATCACCTGATCCGAGCGAGCGTGGGCCGTTGGGCAGGCAATCAGGCAAACGGGCAGGCGACTAGAATGCAATCAGCGTACTCGGCAGAGAGACGAGCGAGCGCGGGCCGTTGGGCAGGCAACTCAAGTGGACGATACGCCTTTGCCGCCTTGGCCATCGACGCCTTAAAGTGGTGCACCTCAGAGTCCTTTAGGAGGGTGTAGCTCGTGCCCGCCTTGCCCGCGCGCGCGGTGCGACCGACACGGTGGACGTACCCCTTGATGTTGGCGGGCGGGTCGTAGTTGATCACGACACTCACACCCTCGACATCCATACCGCGCGCCATCGCATCCGATGCAATGAGCACGCGCGTCTGCCCTGACTTGAGCCGCTCGAGCGCGAGGGTGCGCTGCTTCGGAGGCACCGACGAGGAGAATTCGGTCGCGGCGATCCCGAGCATATGAAGCAGTCGTGTGAGACGATGCGTACTCTCCAAGGAGGAGCAAAAGACGATCACGCGGCCAGACTTGAGGGAGCGGCGTCGAAGACCGCCTCCTCCTTTTCCCACTGCCGCGAGGGCGGCGTCTGCCTCGGCGTCCTCGGCTTCGTCGTTCAAGCGTACATCTTCGGTCACCTCCGCGGCGCTGTCGTCGTCGTCGTCCTTGTCGTCGTCGTCTCCATCCTCGCCGCCTTCCATCACCTCACCCTCTGCTCGTCCGCCCTCCGCCACGTCCTCGGCTTCAGCCTCTTGCGCCTCCGCCTCCAGCAGCCCACGCAGCAGCAGCAACAGCAGCCTGGGCTTCTCTTGGGCACCGCACGTCAGCATCCACTCCTTGAGCGTGGCGGGCGTCGCGTACCGTGCGCCCGCGACACAAAAGTAGCGTGGATTCACGAGCTGCAGCGGCGCGAGCTTGGCGGGAGAGCGCGTGAGGGTCGCGGAGAAGAGCAGCTTGAGTAACGGCGCATCCGCCCCCGTGAGCGCCAGCGGCGCGCCGCGGCTGCGTGCGGCGGCCGAGCCAAGGCGCGCACGCACGGTCTCCGCGGCGAGTGCGGCTGGGGCAGCGAGTGCCGACCGTCCTAATATGGGTGCGGCATGGGATGGCCTAATATGGGCGGCGTCGAGGACGCTCCGCAACCAGCCTTGGTAGCCTTGCGACAGCAGCCTATCAGCCTCGTCGACGACTAAGAAGCGCAGGTGCTGCAGCGTGAAGGGAGCGCCGCTCTGCAGGTGCTCGACCAGTCGGCCGGGCGTCGCTATCACGATGTCCACCGCTGATGTGCCCTCGCCCGCCACCAAGTCGGCTTCATGGTAGCTACCGGTACTGCTTCCTCCGCTGACTCGCACGAGGCTGGCACGCTCGCGCTCCCACGAGACGCCCTCCTGACCGGCGGCGAGGCCACAGCGCAGAGGCGTGCCTTCGCAAAGCGTGCAGAACACTCCGTGCACCTGTGCCGCCAGGCCGCGCGTAGGCAGGAGCACGAGCGCGCGCAGCCGTGTCACGACCCGTGGCAGCAGCGCCTGCACAATTGGCAGCGCGTAGGCGAGAGTCTTACCCGAGCCCGTGGGCGCGCACACGCACACGTCGGCGGCCCGGCGCGCCGCATGCGCCGCGAGCACGACCGGCACGACCGCCGCCTGCACCGGGAAGCATTGATGCACGCCAAGCCGACCGAGCGCGGCGACAAGCCGCTCGTCCAGGCCGAGCATAGCCGTACTCGGCGTGCGCGCCTCGATGATACTTGCATGCGCGCGGTGCATCCAAGGCGGCAGCGAGGTTTCGTCCTCCACGCCAGCCTCCGGCTCGCCCTCTGGCATCAAAGGGTCTGCCGCCTCTTGGCCCTCGTCGTGCTCGGCATCTCCGGGCCCGCTCGCCTCCTCCTCCTCCTCCTTCTCGTCGTCGGGCAAAAGCCGGGAGTCGGCGCCCTCATCAAAGCCCATGAGCGAATCGCCGACGGTAGGCAAGCCTGCGAAGGCGTCATCCAGGTCGACTTCCATTTTCGCACGTTTCCTATGCCGGTCGCGTCGCCTTCGTAGTTCCGCGTTGTGAACAGTTTCTTTAGCCGGGAAAGTGGGGGATGGCGAGCCCGCACTCAAGAATTGCATCTGTCGACTCCCACATTCCTAACATCAGAGTTCCGGCACACCCGTCAGCGGGTTTCGTGATTCGCACGAATCACGCACGAAGCAATAGCGGGACGACTGCCGTGGACGGATCGCTTTCTTGCTTTCGTGGCGTCTAGGCGTCCCACTCGGTTTCGGCACCACAGGTCCCGGTAGCCGTCGTACCGATGCGAAAGACCGAGTTCGCCTACAAGCAGGACCATCCCTTCGAGAAGCGCGTAGCAGAGGCCGCACGCATCCGAGAGAAGTACCCCGACCGTATTCCCGTCATCTGCGAAAAGGACGTGGGCTCCGACATTCCTGCGGTCGACAAGCGCAAGTACCTGATCCCGATGGACCTGACAGTCGGCCAGTTTGTGTACGTGATCCGCAAGCGCATCTCGATTCCGTCCGACAAGGCCATCTTCATCTTTGTCAACAACTCGCTTCCGCCAACTGCCGCACTCATGAGCACGGTCTACGAGCAGCACAAGGATCAGGACGGCTTCATGTGCGCCTCCAGCGATCAAATGCACGCGCTTGCGAGCCCCTACGCGCTTACGCACACCCGCTTCCCATCGCTTCCCAACTCACGAGCACACGCCACCCACACGCGCAGGTACATGATGTACTCTGGGGAGAACACGTTTGGGTCGGCAACCGAGTTGCTGGAAGAGGGCTCACCGTGAAAGCGCGGCTGTGCCACGTGGGACGATCTCCTCATGACGACGTGGCGCCCCTTCTACGTTCACGCGAGCATGTTTCTCTCGTCGCGAGTCTCATGGCGGTTTGGGCGCAAATGGCTGGCCAACCGCCCCCCGCGGCGACGGGTCGTAACTGATTAACGAGTATGAAGCTGTCCCTCATGTGATGAGCGCGTTCCTTCTCACTGTTGTCCCCCCCAAACGCGGGGTAGGGCAGGCCACGTTCCGAGCACACCCGCCGGCCCCCGTGGCCCGTGGCGGGGCGCGCGCTTCGTCGTGAGCGGGCCTCGTGGACCCGTTGGAGCGGGTGCGTTGCGGTCGAAGGCGATCCACCCGGTTCATCGAGCCACGAGCGGCGATTAGAAATCGTGTAGTGGTTAGTGGAAGTGGTTAATCGCCATCGCGCCGGAGCCGTTGTCTCGTCTGTATGAATAACGATGCGCGATCGTGTAGACCGTACCGCGCGAGAGGCGTGTTCGGTGCTGGACGATTTCAGTTACCGCGCCGGAGCTTCGCTTGAAGGCGGTGGTCTATCCGATTTAATCGGTCCGATATCGATCGCCCCCGCCCCCCCCCCTCCACCCCGCACATCTCTGACGCCCGCGTCCGTACACACTTCGGGACACATCTTCATCTAGGATTGTGCGTGTATACTGTCTGACATACGATTATCTAACCCGTTTCCGTCAATCACAGCGCCGAGAGTGCTGCGGGCGGGTGTCACCGCCCCGACGCGCGGCCCAAGGCCGGCGGGTAATGTAATGCCGAACCGGATACGTGTGGGCACAAGCATCAAACCATCAATCAGAGTCTCAGAACTGCAGAGCATGGCCAATCTCCACAGTGAAAAAGTCAGTGATCCACGTCCGGACGTTATCGGAGATGACGCTCCAACTCCATCCTTGATTGGCGCGGTCGGCCACACTCATCGCTATCGTCGCCCGTTCGCCATCCTTTTGGCGCTCTGGGTCGTACGAGCCCGGTCCAACGCCGGGACCCGTCTCGCGGCCGGACCCGCCCAGCGAGTCGCTAGGGAAGCGGGCCTCATGCCCTGTACCCATAAGGATGCCCCCGCTCTGGATATGCGGCTCAACAGAGGTCATGTTGGGATCGTAGGCACCCACGCCGGGAGAGGCGCTCGGGAGCAACATAGGTCGCTGTTCCGAAGTAGCACGCAAGGCGCTGCTGGCTCGGCAGCGGTTTGCCTCGTGGCCCATGGGCCGCTGGCGGCCGAATTGATCGACAGTCGGGTTATATTCTGACGGGCCGGGATTACCAGCCCCCATGATGTCTTGCCGCATCACACGCGCCGTCTGCGCGCCGAAGCCTGCAAATCCTGCGCGGCTCGCGAGGTGGAACGAGGCTGCTGCTTGCTGAATGACTTCGTGGCCGTCACCACTTTTCATCACGCGGGGGTCGTAGGCCCCAGGGTCGCCCGCGTCCGTCGCGAGCATGTTTCGTCCGTCACTGCGGCACTCACGAGCTGTCATGGAGCCAAAGGCACCCATCCCTGCTCGGGCGCTAGCGTTGAAGGTCGAGAAAGCAGCTGCGGCCCTGACGGCAAGATCCGTGGGCAAGCGATGGCCAAAGTAGGCGCCTGGCCCAGGTGCCTCCTTCTTCTCCCGAACGAAGGACAGATCGAGTGGACGAGCCGAGGCTCCGACACCGAACCCGGCTTCTTTGCTCGCAATCGCGCGGCTCATGCTATCCACGACCTTGTTGACGGCCTGAGCGATCGAACCGTTCACCTCAGCGTCGTACGAGCCCGGTCCAATGCCAGGACCCGTCTCGCGGCCGGACCCGCCCAGCGAGTCGCTAGGGAAGCGGGCCTCATGCCCTGTGCCCATGAGGATGCCCCCGCTCTGGATATGCGGCTCGACGGAGGTCATGTTGGGATCGTAGGCACCCACGCCGGGAGAAGCGCTCGGGAGCAGCATGGGGCGTTGCAGCGACTCCGAACGGAAGCTCCTGCTGGGCATGGCAAGACGACTGCCCATAGCGCCATCGAGAAAGTCGGTGGTCCAAAACCGATTGTATGTCCCTGGAGCGGGCACGTCCAGCCCCATAATCTGTCGTGGCATCTCGCGTGCTGTGGCGGGTCCGAACGCATACAGCCCAAACTGCGAGCGAGTGTTGAACGATCGGCCCATGTCCGAGGAGATCGTCTTCACCCTGCTCAGGTCATACGCGCCCGGATCGCCGTTTGGAGCCTCGCAGCGCAGGCGAATGGTCGTGGTCTTGAAGGACGAGCGATGTCCATCGCCACCATTGCTGAGCTGAGATGGACTCCTTGCCTCATATGCCCCAGGACCGGGCGTGCTCATGTAGTCCATCATGCCGACGCGCTCAAAGGGCAGCTCACGGGCCTTCCATTTTCCGCCAAATGCAGGGCGGCACAAGCTCATGCGCGCATGGATCTGGGCGGCGGTCTGGGCTATCGTGCCGCTCTTGTCGTCGTACGAGCCCGGTCCAACGCCGGGACCCGTCTCGCGGCCGGACCCGCCCAGCGAGTCGCTAGGGAAGCGGGCCTCATGCCCTGTACCCATGAGGATGCCCCCACTCTGGATATGCGGCTCGACGGAGGTCATGTTGGGATCGTAGGCACCGACGCCGGGAGAGGCGCTCGGGAGCAGCTTTCTCGGGCGTTGCGGCGACTCAGAACGGAAGGCGCCACCAGCAGCATCATAATCAGCTGCAGTACTTGCCATCGGTCGAGGCACGAGTGGGCTGTAATCTGCGGCTCCGGGAGTGTTGTCGCGGACGTCCAGCTTCAAAGTGCGCTCTGTGGAACTTCCGAACGCGCCGTGACCAATAGCATTCAAACGGTTGAATGATGATGATGCTTGGGAGCCGACATCCGTGAGATTGTACGAACCTGGGTCCTGACTTTCTTGCAGGAAAGGGTCGACCTTGGGACGCTGTGACTTTGATCGAAAGGCCGACGAGCCAGCGAGCTGTAATATGCCCGACCCCAGCTTTTGAGGATTGTACTGGCCTGGGCCTGGACTGCCCCAACGCTTGGCTACGCGCGCCTTTATGCGCATCTCGTCCTTCTCGGCACGCTTGCTTGGGCTCAAGGTGGGTGACGTATTGCGTGCCAAACTCGACGGTGCAGAGCCCTGGGCGATGGGCTTGCGTCGTGCAAACGGCGGTGATTTGGGCGGTGGTGCCAGCCAGACGGGCACCTTCTCTTTGAGCGGCTGTGTTGCTCCAGTGGGGCTTGCCTCGACGATTGAGGTAGGATCGCCGCTAATCAGTTCGAGGCGCGCCTCCTCCTGCTGCCGCACCTCTAGCTCCATGATCTCCTTCTCGGCGATGAATTTGGCTTCCAAATCGGCCAATGCGGCCGGAGACATCGGCATGGCACCAACGTTTTTCGCGGTCGGGGAGACGGACTATACAAAATGGGTGGTTTCATCTTTCGACGGCACCCCAGGAGGGGAAAGGCGTACCGGGTACAGAACTTTCGCCTCCCCGGTAAAAAGTCTGGCACCGCGGGGAGCCGGGACACACACAATTCACACACAATGACAGTCCCCAAAATTCCCAAACTGTGAGCTGGGCCCCTGGGCATGAGAAACCACACAGTGTGGAGTCACCATAATTTGGGATTCGAGTTACTAGAGCACTGTACGGTAGTAGAGTCGGTGGGGTTGGTTTTGAGCGCGTTGAGGGGGTTCGTGACATCGTGAGGTTCGTGTATCTGCCTCGTCCCTCGTGCGTGTCTCCGGTGTTTTTTAACCGCCGATAGTACAGTACAGTACGTTTCGGCGCGCGCGCGCGCGCCTCGTTTCAGATCTTTTCAGACGCACATTCACATTCACGCACACCTTCCAGTTATGTCTCCGAAAAGTAATGCCCGACAGGGGGCCCGACTGACTGACAGCAGGACAAGGCATCGTCGGGCATAACTAGTGGCCATGAATCACCTCTGCGGCTTGCCCAATACTGTTGGCAACCCAATCGACACGCTCCTCGAACTCGGCGAGCGTGAAGCGCTCGCAACATTCAAAGCAAGCTACATGGAGCATGCTGACGCGAACGATTCTGTGCCTATCTGGACCTTGACAAAAGAAGCAGTTGATGCCCTTCCGGCAAGTGGCTGGCGTGCCTTGGACGATGTCACACTGCTGCGTTTCTTGCGCGCCGACAAGCGCAGGGATGGCTTTGACCACGCTAAATCGATGGGCCGATTACTTGCAGCGCTCGCGTGGCGAAAGAAAACGAACTCTGATTTGCTTCTTGCTTTGCCTGCGGATGACGACTACGAGCACCTGCGCATTCGCCGCTGGGTCGGCACGGACAAACATGGGCGACCGGTGCAGTTTGAGCGCCTGGGAGAGTTCCTCTGCAGCGGCAATGCCAAGGCCTTCACCGCCGACGAGTGGTTGCGCCACTACGCGCGCGATCTAGAGACCACTTTCGCAGAGATGCGCCAGGCCAGCCTCGCAAGTGGCAGGCCAGTGACCAAGTACGTATTTGTTGGCGACTTCCAGGGCGGCTCCGGCGTCGTCTTCCACATGAGCACGGTCGTCCCGCTGCTCAAGATGCTCACGAAGTCGGTGGAGGCGCACTTTCCAGAAATCGTCGACAAAATCCTCATCTTCAACGCGCCCCGTATCTTCGCAACCATGTTCCAGATCGTCAAGGCATTCATGGACCCGATCACCGCCGCCAAGGTGGAGGTGTATGCTGGCGTGCCCACGGGGCGCTTGCTCGCGCTCATGGATTCGAGTACCTTGCCAGTGGAATACGGTGGCACAAATGCGATACCCTACCCCCTCGCGCGCGTGTTTACCCCGCGCTCCCAAGATGCCAAATGATACATAGTCGTGACAGAGCTCCTGTTTCATCGAGCTACGCATGAAAGCCACACCTTCTGTATTTTTGCAGACCGGCGGGAGCAATTGGGCGGCTCAGGAATCGCCCACCGCCCCACCCGCGTTGCCGCGCGTTCCCGCGCGCTTCTCGACCCTTGCCGCAAGGGGCGCGGTACGTTGGCCGGTTCGCGCCGCGCGCCGGTGTCGACGGGCCGCGCGCTCGCGCTTTTGCGCTTTCGCCGCGTGAATCGGTTCCGTATTTCGCGTCGGACGGAGGGGCGCCGCCGTGTGGTCGTGGGCCGTGCGGTCGACGCTTGCCACCGCGCCGGGCCGGGCCGCGCTCTTAAGCCGCTCCCCTCGGCCGCTGGCGCTCGGCCTCGCGCGGCGCGTCGTCGCGCCGGCTCTCGACCCACCGGCGACCGGGAGGGGCGAGCGCCGAGCCGCGCGGCAGCTGGGGGTGGGTGGCGGGACGCGGGACCCGCACCGGACGGCGCGGCCGGCCCCGCAAGATGAACAATACGCAATAGCGAACCGGAGGTGCATCGTGCAATAAATAAAAAATAAAACGTTGCGCCGGGTACACGTGCAGCACAACTTTCACGCAGCCATGTGGCGGCAACTGTGCCACATGACCGTCGCGCCCTGCGCACTCAGAACGGCTCGTCCAGGTTTCACTCAGGTTGGTCAACCTCGACTTGCTGCCATCTTTCTGAGCGCTCCTGCCTTGAATTCATCGGCCGACAGCAATCCGTCCTTGTTGGCATCAAGCTGGTCGAAGGCTGCCTTCGCTCTGTAACGGTCGGTCTTGCCCTTGGCCGACTCGAGATACTCGGACTTGGAGACCTTGCCGTCCGCGAACGTGTCCATCTGGCTGTAGGCGCGGTTTGCTTGGTCGTCGTTGGCTGCGACCGCGATCGTCTCGCGAGCAGTCGCGCTCGCTGTGTCATGGCGGAGTGATCGGGGAGAGGAGCGAGGGGACGAGGTGTTCGCGCCCGCGCCAAAGGGAAGCTCGATCCGGGGTCCTGCCGGTCGCTCGACAGGCTCGTCCAGCCGCGGCTGGATGGCAAACAAGCGGAGAGGGCCAGCGCCTGGCGCATGATGGATCCGATGCGAGAAGGTATACTCGAGGGGATGCGCCTTGACGGTGGGGACGTGCCGAAGGATTGACTCGTAGGGCACACGGGCCAAGTTGGAATGCAATGTCCTTGACATGTCCTTCTTCCACTTGAGGTAGGCGGTTTGGACGTGCTCGTACGTCTCGTTGGTCAGGGTCCCACCAGGCTGCAGCAGCGCCGCATGGAGGGCGAGGGGCGTGAGTTTGGGGCTGCCGTCGCGAGGCGAGCCTGCCGCCGTGCTGCCTCGAGTCGAGCTGTGGGAAGTCGAGCCCTGTCGAGGGGAGACTGGGCCGAGGCTGCTGCCGTCGCGCATCGCGCTGCCTCGACTCGACCCAAACGAGACACGCATCGCAGACGGGGAGGCGCTCGACAGCCTTGGCGTCATGAAGGGGGAGAGGGGGGAGGCGCCGATGGAGGATGAGTCCGAGCGACTGTGCACAGCGTCGTTGGCCGGTGGAAGCGCGAGCACCGCTGGTGCACTTTGACTGAGGCATGCACCGCCGTACCAGTGCACCTTGACCGACGAGGGCGGCGAGGCAGGCGCTGACGTGTCCGCCCCCGTGGTGCCATTAGTGGCGATGGCATCGAAGAAGGCCGCGCGAGGCGAGCACGCGCGTGGCGAGAGGGCAGGCGCACGCGGCGAGAGGGGCGTCGCGTAGTGCGGCACGCGGCGGCCCGAGAGCTGCACGCTCCAACCCATGCTGCCGACGGTCGAGGCAGGAGGGTGCATGGAGCTCATCTTCCGTTCGAGAGCACCGTAGCGTTGTTGATTCAACCAATCTAGGCTGTCACGAAGTCCGTCCGCGTACATGTTCGCACGCGTGGCCACATCATGCTGCATGGCCTCGGCGACAGTGGTTGACCACGTGGCGAGTGCCTTGCCACGCAGCCGCTGCAGCTCAGCCTCTAGAGGGCCAAGGGTCTGGTCCACTACGTCCAGCTCGGCCTGCAGCTCTTCGGCGCTCTTTGACGGCTCGTCGGCCGCAGGCTCCGCGGCCACTGGAGGGGCAGCCCCTCCTTTGCCCCCCTTGCCGCCCTTGACCGAAGCGGCGGCCGCTTCTGCAGCTGCAGCTGCCTCGGACAACTTGAGGAGCTGCTCCGCAATGTGCGCGCGCTGCTGCATCGCGGCTGCTACCAAGGACTCCTGCGTTTGAACGAGAGCATAGGCCTCGTTGACCGCCTCGCTACCGGGGAAAGCCAGAGGAGCTGCAGCTAGCGCCAAGGGCGTCTCGAGAGAGACTTCGACGCCCATCGGAGAACAGACTAACAACAAGAGAAAGCGACTTTCCATTTGGGGAAAGTTACCGCTGGTTGACCATGCGATCGCACTGCGCCGATCGCACTGCGCGCGAACGATGAACGCAATTCAAACTGCACCGCTCACATTGACAAACTTCTTGCGAACATGGTCTGTCAGCAACTACTCGCCATTGCCTCGGCCGCTAGCCCGGAGCCACAATTGCCTCCACCGCCGCGGCCGCTAGCCCGGAACCACAATGCCATCTTCGGTACGCTACCAGTCTACGCGTGGCGGCGTGCGCGATTTAGACTTCACGGACATCTTGCTCTCGGCGTACGCGGCCGATGGGGGACTTTTCGTGCCAATGCTCGCCACGATGCCCACTGCAATTTTTGATCAGCTGCATGCCGGCATGAGCCTCGCGCACGTGACGGCGCGCTTGCTGCACCCATTTACGGGAATCGAAGTTGTCAAGCTCGTCTCGTTGTGCGCCGCGGCCTTTTCCTCGTTCAACAACGGCCACGAGCCCTCCCTGCCACTCGTGCGGGTGGGCGATCGCTACTTTTTAGAGACAGGCGCCGGGCCGACCCTGGCCTTCAAGGATATTGGGCAGCAGGTGGTGGCGCAGCTGCTCAATCACGTCCTCGGGTCGCGCGGCGAGCGCGCTACCATCATCGTGGAGACGTCAGGCGACACGGGGCCTGCCGCCATCGAGGCCGTGCGAGGTTGCTCAGCGGTTCGAATATTCTGCCTCTACCCGATGGGCCGCGTGTCGCACGTGCAGGAGTTGCAGATGATCACCGTCGACAGCCCGAACGTGCACGTGTATCGCACCGAGGGCGACACTGACGAGCAGGCGGAGGCGCTCAAGGTGGTGTTCACGGACGCCGAGTTCATGCGCCGCCACAAGGTGTGCTCCATCAATTCCATCAACTGGGCGCGCGTGCTCGTGCAGAGCGGCTATTACCTGTGGGCGTGCTTGCAAGTCGCACCCGATGCCCGCATGCGCGTCAACTTTGTCGTGCCCACCGGCGCGTTTGGGAATGCGGCGGGAGGGCTGCTCGCCAAGCGCCTGGGAGCGCCGATCGAGCGCATCGTCTGCGCGACTAATGCGAATGACATTGTGCACCGCACTATCCAGACGGGCGACTTGTCTTTTGGCACGAATCGGCAGACGATTAGCCCGGCCATGGATATTCAGTTTGCGTACAATCTCGAGCGCCTTCTATACTTGTGCAGCGCGGGCGACTGTTCACTAGTCAAGGCGATCATGACTGAACTCGAGTCCACCCGTGCTGTGCAGCTGCCGCGACCATTGCTTGATACGATCCAGCAAACTTTCCTGTCGTGTGCCGTGGACGACGCGCAGACGCTGCAGGCGATGCGCGAAGTCTATCGTGCACACGGCTACGCGCTCGACCCACACTCGGCGATCGGCGTCTACGCACTCGATCACGTACATGCCGTCAAGGAGGCATGTAGGGCGAACCCCACCGTTTGCGTGCTCACCGCACATCCTGCAAAATTCGGTGAGGCGTGCGCACAAGCGGGTCTACCGCCGAGCGTGTGCGATGACCCGCGCGTCGATGTGCTCAAGACGAAGCCGCATCATTTCACATGCCTGCGCGACCCGGGCGCGGGCAGCCGCCCGGACAAGCTGCAGGCCTGGGCAAGAGAGATCAAGCGCGCTGTCGAGGACCAGGACAAGCTAGCCCAGACTTTCGTTTTGGCGGCGACCACACGCCACTCACGCAGCAAAATGTGAAAGAACTCGAGCCACTTCCGGCGAAGTTCAACTGGTCTCGGTGCTGAGTGTGTGATGTGTGGAGGTACGGAGCGGCTCGCAGACGGGAACAAGGCGTCGCTCTAAGACCCTCTAACATGGAGCGGCCAGCGCCCAGCGACGGCGGCGGAGCGTGTTCTCCCGGCGTTAGGGATTAGGGTTAGCGCATTAGGCACAAGGGTGAAGGGACAAGGCTGTATAGGGCACGCGCTAGGCGGGCCTGCCGAAACGATATCAATCACACGTATCGAGAGCTCCGGGCCCGCCGCCCGGCCGCTCGCGGCGTCGCGCGACCGCGAGCACGGACGGTGTCGGAGGTGGAGCCGAGCAGGGTCGGCCCTTCGTAGCTTCGTCGCCGACCTGTCGCGGCTCTAAAAGTTGCAGTTGGTAAAACTAAAAGGTCGCGTCGCGTCGGGTACTCGGGGTGAACCGTCCCCACCCCGAGTCCGTCGACCTCAAATAAGCAGCCAAGATGCTCCGCGGCGACACCCACCCGGCCTGTGACACACGCGAAACACACGCGAGAGACCGATGGGCGGACACGGAACGATACTGAAACCGTCTAGTAATCATCACAGAGGTAGAGGTTTTCGCCCGTCCTCTCTCGTAGCATGAGTGGCAACCCAGCACGTCTTGAGGACGGTCCTCGGGGGGAATCTCCCTGAGATCCTCTGCCGCTCGCATCTGCTCTTGAGCCCCTGTCGCTCTCGCACTCTCCACCTGCATCTTCTCCTAGCGGTTCATGCATCAGGGTCCGTCTCCGAACGGTACCGGGCCGCCATGCGGGCTGCGAAGCGATGCCCCGGGGCATCCGCGCCTCCACTTACCCGCCACTCTGACTAACTGTCCCACGCATGCCTGACCCACCTCGGCATGCAACGGAACTCACACGACACGCACATCCACACCTTTGTGCTCGGCACAGCACGAAATTAGAAGAATGGTCGAGCGCGGCGGGTCGGCCGCCCCAGCGCGTGCAAACTCAACAAGCAGTGCGAAGGGCGAGGCCGTAGACGAAGAAGGAGCCTTACGCCTTCAAACGTTGCCGGGACCACCGTGCAACCAAGCAACAGATACTCAGGCAGCGCTAAGATCATCGGCTTCAGCGTTCGCTTGCATCGCGACTGAGGCGCTCGTGCTAGCAGTACGAGCGATGAGCTTTCCATCTGGCTTCTTGATCGCGGCGTGCTGTGACATATCGGCGACGCCCTTGCAAAAGATCAGCTTGTAGACCAGCGCGATGGCGATGATGATCAAAATGTCGATGCCCCGTTCGTCCTTATCGTTGAGCGTCTCAAAATTCCGGTTCAGGTTCTTCAGGATCACCGTGCCCGTCCTTCCCGCGCATTGGGTGAGTGGCACATCTGGGCAGTAAAAGTCGGAGAAGCACATCGACGGGCCGGTGGAGGTGTTGACCAGGCTGCCATACGTGCACGGCAGCGTGCCTTCGTAGATGGCGGGGACGAAAATGTCATAGGCAGCCGAGTTGAACAGCCATCGGAGCGGGAAGAGCCAGATCAGGATGCGAAACGGCCAGATGACGTCCTCGCCACGGAAGACAAGGCCCGTGAAGATCAGGGCACTCGCCCACACATTCATGAACTGCAGGATGCCGATGATCGGATTACGGAGGAGCGCGCAGGCCTGGCCGAGGCATTCGAAGGCCCACAGGCTGAGCGCGTACGCAATCCAAAAGGTGACGAAATTGTCCCACGGGAAGCCGCCGAGTCCATACCCGGGGATGCATGCGCACAGCGCGAGCGCGAACATCATGGGCAGCTGCACCGCCGTGTTGGCCACGACGTACGCGAAGGTCCCGTAGGCGCCAGTCTTCATCTCGGCGCGCGCCGTCTGCAGCTCGATGTTATAGTAGAACACGGCCACGATGTCGAGAGCGGGCGGCACACAGAGCAACCACCAAAGGAAGAAGAGGCGGAAGCTGATCTGCTCTTGTACCTGGTTGGCTGACTCGAGGTACACGATGCCGAAGAAGGTGATGATGAACGCCACGACGAACATGCGCACCAGGTAGATCACCGGGTCCGCGAACGCCATCTCAAAGGTACGTTGCGTGAGCACGACGATCTGTGTGCATAGGCCGGCGCGTGCCTGCCTCGCGTGCAACTTTGCCTTCGCCTGCTTGGGCGACAGCGCAGGCGACACGCTGCTCGCGTGTTTCGTCCATTGGTCGAGCACTACTTCCACCGCCTCAATCGACGTCATGTCCTTCGACACCTCGTCCACGAGGAACTCGGCCGGGTTGGCCGCCGCCGGGAAGGTCTTCCCAATCTTGGCAAAGTAGCCCGCTGCATCAATGCGCGTGCCGCTGTAGGCGACACGTCCCATGGAGAGGAGCAACAGTCGATCAAACTTGGCATACACTGCCGCCGACGGCTGCTGGATGGTGCAGAGTATCGACGTGCCGTTCTTGAGCGCAATATCTTTGAGAAGGCGCGTGATCGCGGCCGCTGCGGCCGAATCGAGACCCGAGGTCGGCTCATCGAGCAGCAGGACCTTAGGGCGGGAAACGAGGCCGAGGGCCATCATGAGGCGGCGCTTCTGGCCGCCGGAGAGGCCCTGCCGCAGCGCGTCGCCGGCCTTGGTGTGCTGGCACGAGACCATGCCGGTGGCCAGGAGCAGCTCGTCGACCGCCTTCACCATGGCGGCGCCCGTGAGGTCCGGGCGCATTAGGCGGAAGGCGTACTCGAGGTGCTTGCGTGCCGTCATCATGGGCCAGAGCGTCTCGGCGTTGGGCACGTATGAGCACAGGTGCGCGTAGTTGGCGGGCGTGATCGGCACGCCGTCGAGCTCCAGTACGCCGTAGGCCACCGTACTGGTCTTCTCGAGCGAGAGCGCATTGAGCAGCACGGTGCCGTCGCCATCCGAAGGGCCGATAATCGCCATCACGTCTCCGCCCGGGATTTCGAGCGAGACGCCACTCAGAACCTTCTTGTTCTCCTTTTTCGGCATGCACGGAACGCCGGCCGGCGCCGGACTGATGCATTCGAGACCTTTGACCACAAGCACGCTCGTCGCGCCCTGAGCACCCGGCGCGGCAGGCAGCATCTCGGCCTCCACATTCAATTCTTGAGTGAGCTCGAGGTCGGGATCGCTCAACTTTTTAGAGGAGACGGCAATGTGCTTGGAGCTCGATTTCGACGGCTCGACCGGCGTGCTGCCGGGGAGCACCTGGAGTGGCGGGACGGGCGCCTGCACGTTCGATGTCTGAGCGTACATTTGCACGAGGTAGAGGATACGGAAGAGTACACCACCTGCCCCGATGATGAGCAGACCTTTCGTAACGTTCTCCTCACTCTTGAACAGGTTGGCAAAGTTGTTCGAGAGCGAGTCGAGAATTTGCGTGCCGGTACGTCCGAGGCATACGAAGCCAGTCGCGTCGCCCGGGCAGTAGAAGGCGCGGGCCGAGCACGGGTACTGTGAGCCCGGGAACGGGTACGGCACGACGGAGGAGTTGACAATCTCTCCCGGAGTGCAGAGGTACGCGTCTTCGTAATCGGGCGTGTAGATGAAGATGGTGTGCACCATGAGCGAGATGGTGTACTGGAGAGGCATGGCGTGCGCCATCCAGCGAAAGACCCACGTGAGATTGTTGAGGTCGATGAACATGCCGCAGAAGAGGAACATGGCGAAGAAGAGCTGCATGAAATTCATGAGGCCGAGCAAGGGGTGCGACGCAAGGGCGAAAAACTGGCCGTAGCCCTCGAAGCTCCAGTTGGTGACGCCGTAAATGAGCCACGCTTGTGGGAAGGCACGCCAGTCGAGGTCGCCGATCGCAAACGGGGTGACCATGGCGGAGGCCGCGGTCACGAACATGAAAGGCGGCTGCACGATCCAGCTCGCGAGCGAAGCCGTGAGGGGTGTGAACAGACCGTCCTTGATCTCGCGACGGAGCGAGAGGGCGTAGAAATATTCGGCGAGAACAGCGACGAGATTGAACTGCAGAGGCATGGTGGTGAAGAAGAGGACGAAGAAGCACCGGGTCTGCACCTGGTCTTGCACGCGCTCCCGCGTCGAGAGGTACAGGATCGAGAAGAAAGTGGTGACGAACAGGTTGGCGATGATGCGCCCCACGTAGAGCATAGGGTCGCGGCGCGCGAGGAGAAGCTGCCGGCTCGTGAGCGACATCACCTGAGAGCAGAACCCGCTCGAGCGGGCGACCTGCGGCAGCCCCTTGTCGTGAATGGCGCGCGGCGTCGCATGTTGGGCGGCCTCGGAGCTCGCCCACGCGTTGAGCAGCTCGTCGACCTGCGCGGGCGCCGTGAAGTCTTTATTGACGAGATCGAGCACGAATTCAGCGAGATTGACTCCGGCGGCGGGCGGGCGACCCAGCGCGGTGAAGTACACGCCCATGTCGGCGGCGGGGCCGAAGTAGGCGATGCGGCCGGAGGCGAGGACGAGGTTGTCGTCAAAACCCTTGAAGACCGACGCGGGCGGCTGGTGGATCGTGCACGCGATCGCCACGTTCTTTTCGGCTGCGATTTGTTTGAGGAAGCCCATGATCTTGGCCGCCGAGGCCGAGTCGACGCCCGTCGTCGGCTCGTCGAGGAAGAGGATGGAGGGCTGCTTCGTGAGGGCGAGCGCGATGGAGAGGCGCCGCTTGAGGCCGCTCGAGAGACCGCCCATGAATTGGTTGCCCGCCTGCGTGTGCTCGGGCTTGCCCTTGAGGCTGAGCTCCTCGAGCAGCGAGTCGATGCCGGCCTCGCGCGCCGCGCCGGTGACGCCCGGGCGGCAGAGTGCGAAGGCATAGCTCAGGTGCTCACGCGTCGTCAGCGAGGCCCACAGCGCGTCCTGCTGCTGTACATACGCGCAGTGCTCGCGGTAGAGCGGGCCATCCATGTGTGTGCCGTTGATCATGACGCTGCCGTATGGCTGTCCGCCCTTGCGCTGAAGTGTGAGCATGTTGAGCAGGGTGGTCTTGCCCGCACCCGACGGTCCCAGGATGGCGAGCACATGGCCCGACGACACCGACGCGGACACGTCGCTGAGCAGGACCTTGTCCTTGGTCTTGATGCACCTCTTGAGCGCCGCCGGCACCGCCACCGCCTTGCCCTCGAGCGACACCTGCACAATGTAGCTGCAGTGCTCGAAGTGGAGCGTGAATTTGGCCCCGGGAGCCATTCTGCAATAGCGTTGCAGACCTGGTGGCCGGCTCAGTCGGGTTTCCGGAGAAGTCGGAGAACCTCGGCTCGAACTTCCTTACGATTCCCTCGCGATTCCCTTTATTTGAGACCCGGTATTCGTCCCCTTTACTCAAGCACGTGTGGTTGTGGCAGTTCTGAATCTCTTTTACAGACAAAGTTTGCCTGCACGAGGCCTCGAGTGATGACGAGTCGATTTCCGGGGCCCAAGGTGTGGGAGGGTGTGTCGTGATTCGGAGCTCGCAAGTGTGTTTCGTTTTTTCGCGCGGAGACGAAAGATGACGCAACTTTCGAGCTCCTCTTGACGAGATCGCGCACGCGGGCGAGGGAACGTGAAAACCCCTGGCCTCGTGGGTGTGGCGCCAGCAGCACTTGGCCAGCGAGCACAGCCGGCGGTTCGCCATGGTGCTAGCGGACCTCGGATCGAAGGTGGCGGATGCGCTGCGCAAGATGACAAGGGCGACGGTGGTGGATCAGACGGTGATGAATGAAATGCTGGCGGAGATTTGTAAGGCGCTGTTGCAGGCTGACGTGAACGTCGCGCAGGTCAAGGCGCTGAGAGAGTCGATCAAGAAAAACGTAGACGTTGAGGCGCTCGCATCGGGGCTCAACAAGCGCAAGATGCTCGAGCAGGCCGTGTGCAATGAGCTTTGCGCCATGCTCGACCCAGGCAAAGAGCCGTACGTGCCAAAGAAGAAGCAGCCAAACGTGATCATGTTCGTCGGCCTGCAGGGCTGCGGCAAGACGACGACGTGCACGAAGTACGCGCACCTGTACAAGCGCAAGGGCTTCAAGTGCGCGCTGGTGTGCGCGGACACGTTTCGCGCGGGCGCCTTTGACCAGCTAAAGCAGAATGCAACGAAGGCCAAGATCCCCTTTTACGGCTCTTACACGGAGACGGACCCGGCGCAGATTGCAGCGGAGGGGGTGGCTAAGTTCAAGGAGGAGGGTTACGAGGTGATCATCGTGGACACGTCGGGGCGGCACATGCAGGAGGAGGCCTTGTTTGAGGAGATGGAGCAGGTGGCACAGCTCACGTCACCGGACGACATTGTCTTTGTGATGGACTCGTCGATTGGGCAAGCTGCGCACGATCAGGCGAGCACTTTCAAGAAGAACTGATTGGGCCTGATTGGATTTGGTTGGATCTGATTGCGTCTCTGAGCGCATGCTGATGGCCTCCTCATCAGGCGAGCGCTTTCAAGAAGAAGGTGGCGGTCGGCAGCTGCATCATCACCAAGCTCGATGGCCATGCGAAGGGCGGCGGCGCCCTCTCGGCGGTCGCAGCGACGGGCGCGCCCATTACGCACATTGGCACGGGTGAGCACATTGAGGACTTTGAGGACTTTGAGGTGAAGTCGTTCGTCTCGCGCATGCTCGGCAAGGGGAACATCAAGGGCTTGATGGAGAAGATGAAGCAGGCGGACGTGGACTTGGAAAAGCAGGCGCCCGAGATGATGAAGCGGCTGCAGAGTGGCCAGTGGACATTACGCGACATGCGCGAGCAATTCCAGGCGGTACTCAAGATGGGCCCACTCGGCAACATCATGAGCCAATTCCCGGGGATGGCGGGGCTGGACTTCCATGACAGTGGCGTGCGCATCAAGAAGTGGATGACGATGATGGACTCGATGACTGAGGCGGAGCTCGACGAGACCAAGGCTATGGCGCCCTCACGGATCATTCGCATCGCCCGCGGCTCTGGACACTACCCCCACGAGGTAGCCGAGCTCCTGGAGCAGTTCAAGCTCATGCAGACGACGATGCAGAAGACGATGAAGAAGAGCAAGAAGATGGGCAAGGCTGGTGGCGGGATGGACTTGCACAACATGGACGCGTCCACCGTTGCGCAGATGATGCACAAGATGAACCCGCAGATGCTGCAGCACCTGGGAGGTCAACAGGGCATCGAGGCCATGATGGCCGAGATGGAGAAGGAGGAAAAGAAGCTCGGCAAGAAGAAGTGAAGAAGTGATCGCGCGGAGGAGGCTGCTTGCACGTCTGGGGGTAACGGGAATGGCGCACGGTCGCGAACGTGGCCAAGGTTTCCTAGTCAGGAAGCTCTCAGGGTCGCCAAGGGCTTCTGTACACGTGCTCCGAACACCGAGGGGGGGGGGGGGGCGCTGCGCTCACGCACCGGCGTTGGAGCCAGCAACCCCGTCTTCTCCTCATCGCGACGACCTTGCACCTTCTCGTCTTCTCTTTTCGCAGTTCTGCTTTCGGTGCTCGTTGGTTGTATGATCCCCAGCGGGTAAGATCGAGAAACACGTCTGCACGCCTCACGCGTGGCGTGGTCCGCAGCGCGCCCGGCCCGGGCCGCACTGGCGCAGACGCTCGTCCGCACGCGCGACGCGCCGGCGCGTGCCCCCGCCGCGCCTCTCGGGCCCCCTTGTCGGGGAGCGGCCGCCCCTGCCGGAGCCCGGGCGGTGCGCCCGGTGAACGGCAGCTTTATAAATAAGTACGCGTAAAACTGTCTCCCGGTCCCGTTGACCAAGGCGGTGAAGACGCGCTCTACCGCGCGCTTCTAAGATTGCTGACACAACACCTGAGGGTTTCATCCGGCGGATACGGATCCCGGTTCGCGGTTGGGCGCTGGTTGCGCGGTCCCGGGTGGGCGACCGCCTTACGCCTGGAAATCATCATCGCTATGCTTCTTCTTGTACTTCTGCTGGTAGACGGGCGGTAGAAGCGTGTTCGACGGCGCGTTCTCGGAACCGTCGAGGAGGGCACGGTAACGGCCTTGGAAGCCGTCGAGACCCGTGTTCTCGCTCGAGGCGAGAGAAGTGGTGACCCCGCTCGAGGAGCAAGCGGGCCGAGCATGCATCATTGACACGTTCTCGCCGCCTTCGTCGCTGCTGTCGACGCCGTATGTGACGGGCGATCCAACTGCGACGGGCAGGTCGACCGGCGGTGCCTGCTCGAGGGCTTGCGGAAGCTGCTGCCTCTGTCCTTTCTGGTGCGACGGCACCTTAGCAGAGCGCGAGCCATCATGCTGGGTGGAGGGCGGTAGGGGGCGGGCGGGGGCAACCTCGCGGTCGGGGGCGGTGCGGATGGAAGGCTTGGAGGGCAAGAGCTCGAGCAGCACGCGTTCCACGTCGAGGATATACGACTCGAGTGGCAGGTCGTTGGCATCATTGCCAAAGGGCTGCTCGATCTCGATTGCCATCTGCTCGACAGTCAGGAACAGGAAGCCGATCACCGAGAGAGCTGGTACGGCCACCCAGCCGTACTCGCCGATGAGCGAGGAAGGGAGCGTAGCGAGCCAGAGCACGAGGAAGGAGCGCAGCGTCGCGATGTAGCAGAACGTCATGGGCGTCTGCTTGATCCGCTCGCACACGCCCACAGCGCTCATCAGCACGCGCATCTGCTCAACGGCTTCGTCATAGATGGACGTCCCTAATCCGGTCGTGTCGGTAGGCAGGTTGAACCGCACAGTCGAAGCGAGCTCACGGATCGCTACAAGTGGCGGGCAGCTCGACTTGTTGAGCAGCATCACGTGCTCCCACGACATGCGAAAGCCTACCTCGTCGGGCGAAACGGCGGTGCCGCGCAAGTAGGCCTTGAACGACACTGCGAAGGCGACGACCTGCATGGAGAAGCGCTCCTGCGCGGCGTCGTCACAGAGCGCCGCTCCGGTGGTGACGACAAGTGCGCGGCAGGAGGTGACGGCATCCTGCCAAGCACAGCGCGCCTCCCACCACCGGTCGAACGACGCTTGAGTGCGGAAGACGATCAGGAACGAAAGCGCACCGCCCATCACCACGTGCGCATCGATGGGCATCTCGAAGCACGGCTTGAGCGACGGCTGAACGAGCTCCACCCAAAAGGTGAGCACGAAGATGTACACGTTAAGCACCATCCACGGGAAGTAGATGAACGGCGTCATCCGAAGATGGACCGTACCCTGCCACTGGTCGGGCGAGTACTTGTGGAAGCCACGCACAGCGTCTTGGTAGTAGGTGTGGTCGAGCCACGTAGACTGTGGATCAGGATGACGCGGCGGATGCACCTTGAGAAGGGCATCGCGACTGGCGAGCTGCTCCTTGGCGAGCTGCTCAGTGAAACGACCGGGCGCTTCGCGGATGTAGCTTGCACGTGTGACCGGTGACCTGTGGGTGCCTTGAGCGCTGGAGCGGTCGCTGCTGCGACGAGAAGAGGAGAGCTTGATTTCAGACGCGCCGTTGCTGGGACGGCGCTGGTTGGGTGGATTGATCATCGATGCGCTAGCGAGCCTCGTCCACCAAGAGAGTGGAGAGAGGCGTTGTGTGTTCAAAAATTCAGGCTCCCAAAAAAGGATCGTGATTTCGCGAGGGAGACGTTGCGACAGTCAAGTCCAGTCAAGCCAAGTCAGCTTCGGTTCCTGAAGCAAATCAGTTACGTACAGTTGTACTCAGACCTGGTCTGACCTCCGCGCGGCGACTATTTCCAGGCGTTGTGAGCCCAGATGGGGGTTGTAAAGCCCGCAATGCCGCCTCGTGGGAACGGCAGGCGGGCGTGAGGATTCAGAATGAGGGGATGGTCAGGAGGGGGATCAAGTGGCCCTGAGCCCGTCCTCCATTTTGGCACATTAGTGGCGGAGCTGCTGTTGCTGCTGTTGCTGCTACTTTCCTCTGGCGGCGGCAAACTACCGTCGGCGCAGAGAGCGCGCCTATCAAAGGTGCACATGGTATCAGAGCCATTTACCCGATACACGGCGCTTGCCGACGCGCGGTATTGGTGATGCTGAAGGATTCGGTGTGCATACGGCCGGTAGGCATCGATCTTGCACCACACGTCTTCGGGAGGTTGAGGCATCACACGCCCCTCGGGGTAGTCGAGGCCGGCTCTACTCCGTTTGAGCGAGAGCATAAATGTGCCCATCGTTTTCTCCATGTGTACCGCAGTTCGAGCTAGCCTCAAGTCATCAGCGCCCCACAAGTCATAGCGCTCCTCTGGATCCGCTGAGAGGTTGAAGAGCGCCACCGTGTGGTTAGAATAGCCGGCTGACAAACGCGTCCACGCCTGGGAGCACTCGGACGGGGGAGGTATGGGAGCTGACGCAGTGGAACACCGCGTCCTGTTTGGGTAGAAGCGGCGGCTGTGGACACCAGATGCCCATCGATCCTGAATCGCCCACCTAACCAGCTTGAGATCGCTGTGAACCGACACATCAACGCCCCTAAAGCTCATGAGGATGTCCTTGTGGCGCCCGCTGGGGATCTCCCCAAGAAAGAGCTTGTAAATGCTCAAGCCATCCTGTGGTTCCAGCATGCTCGATGCCGGCAGGCCCACGATCTCGGCAATGGTAGGGAAGAAATCATATGCAGATACTGGGTAGTGAGTGATTCGTGGTGAGATGACTCCGGGCCACTCGACGATTGCAGGCACGCGTATGCCGCCCTCAAGCATTTGCTTCTTGAAGCCGTGGAGGCCACCATTAGGGTCGTCTGGAACCTCGTGAAAAGGCTGGGCACCTGCAGCATGGAAGAACGAAAAGTGAACAAATGTGCAGTACGCAATCAGAGCACGTCGGCACTCGGTTTCGGCCCACCGTTATCACTCGAGAACCATAGTAGCGTCCGGTTTTCGATTCCCAACTCACGCAGACCCTTTCGCATGGTGCCAACGCTGCGGTCGAGTGAGTGCAACTCGGCGTAGTACCGCACCACGTGGTGTTCGAGAAAGCAGTCGCAATCGCGGGGCCACACTGGCGCGGCAAAACGCCCTTTGACTCTCGTTGGTACGCACGCCTTTGGAGTCTTATACCTCTCGCAGCGGATGAGGTCTCTGAACAGGGCCTGGTCCGCTGTGTGTGCATACCAAGGATCGTGCGGGGAAGCGTAATGCACTGCAACAAAGAGAGGCTTTGGGTAAGGCGCTTTCGCTTCGCGTCGGATAAAATTGAGGGCCTCGCGAACGATCACTTCTGAGCCTTCTCCGCGAAAGGCCTCGATCTCGCCTTCGCGACTGAGCAGAGGGTCCAAGTCGAAGACTCCATAGTTGGAGATCCACGTCTCGAAACCAAACGCCGAAGGGCGGTGGCTGTAGTTTCCAAGTGTGGGCCCGCCGCCGATCCCAAGCGAGTGGATGCCTTCGAGGTGCATTTTGCCGAAGTGGGCGCAGTGCCAGCCTGCGCGTTGAAGGGCATGGGCAACGGTTTTCTCTTGCAAACGCAGTGGCATCCCCTGGTTGTCTACACCTGTGCGGTGCGGAGCTCGGCCGGTAAGGAGCGCGGCTCGTGCAGGCGAGCACACAGGCGAACCGGAGTAGTAGCGCTCGAGCCGCAGCCCATTCGCTGCCATCGCTGCCAGGTTGGGCGTCCTGAGGCGTTTCTCGGGATCGCGCCATTCAACTTCGCCCCATCCCTGATCGTCCGAGAGGAGCTGAACGATGTGCGTGACTGGCGGAGCGTGCCTCACTGCTTCCACACTTTGCGTCGACGCCATAACGGCGTCGGTGAGGAAGCGCGAGCCGCCCAATGCTGTGAGTGAGCGTGGGGGAGAGAGCAGTCCGCAACACTGTTCCGCGCAACAAACGTGTGTGAATGTGTGTCTGAGTGACTTCTAAGAAACGCTCGCACCTCACCGCTACCGGTAAAAGACACCGGGGGAGCCGGGACACACACGGGTAAGCGTTGTAATATTAGAGGATTTGCGGAATAATGATTGTTTCGACCGGTGCTCGTCGTGCGTCTTGCCCTCATGGCAAATAAACTAAGGCAAATAAACGTGAATGTGAACGTGAACGTGTTGCGGTCGAAACAGCAATACCGGTCCCGTGTGTGTCCCGGCTCCCCCCGGTGTCTTTTTACCGGTACCCGTACCCGGTAAGTCGGCGAAGCGTCGACCGAAACGACCAAAGACGCGAAAAAGCAGGCTTCAGTCCAGATGGCCACGGCCGCCGGAGCTGCAGCTGCCCAGTCGCGTGGCGGCATCCGCCGGTCTCAAGGGAGTGCACTTGCGGGTGAGGGAGGTTTGGTCGGAACAGATGTGCTGCCAGGAATGATGCCGGAGGATGACTTTGGGCTGTCGCTCGAGGCGCAGGAGCTTGCTGAGCTGCAAGGCATGATTGGATCGTCAACAGTGGGCTCACGCCGGACGCCTCCCATGTCCGTCGGCAAGTATCGCCAGTGGAAGCTCGTCGAGGCGAATATTGGGCTCGCTCAGCAAATACGGGCGGAGGAGCAGGCTCTCAAGCAAAAGCTGCTCGAGTCAACCCACGCCTACCATGAAGCGCGAAAGGCCAAAACCTCAGTTGGCCACATGCAACTGAGGCTCTCCGCAGATGCGGTACAAAAATACCACGCTCAACTCGCCATTCAAGGTGCGGAGGGCAAAAGGCAGCTGGAGGAGATCCGCGACAAGGCCATCAAGCAGAAGGCGGAATGGGCAGCGCATGGCGCACGCAACGCGAACCTGCACGGTCTCGAGCAGAAAAAGCGCGTGCTCGAGAGTCGAGCCGAGCGCTTTCAGTCGCGACGGAATGCTGCGTTGGCGACGAAGCAGGAATCAGAGGCGAAGAAGGCTGAGGCGCGTGAGCGGATGAACAAGGTCCTCGAGGAGAAGCGCCTTCGACTCGAGAAGACTCGCGAGGGCTTGCCGACGGCTGAGAGCCTCGCGGCGGCACGTGACTTCTTCCTCGAGCAGAAACGAGAGGCTGCGCGCGATGTGCGCAAGTCTTCGGAGAGGCTGGAGTCTGCTCGCAAGAAAGATTCGGAGAGATCGCTTGCGCGCGCGGCGGCGAATCGTACGGTCGCGTTCGAGGGGCGCAAGGCTGCAACGCAGCACCGCACCGAGATCCTGGAGATGCGAAAGACTCAAGCCAAAGAGATCAAAGAGAGACTGAAGACACTGGAGGCAGCGCGACAACAGACTGTAATTGCAGCGACTCAGAGTGGCAAGGCGGCCCACCAAGAAGTGTACGAGAAGAGGTTTGTCAGCCAGGAGGAGGCGGAGGAAGTGCACAGCAGCGAATACGGCACCTTGCTACAGCGAGTGCGGACGCCAGGCGTGATGGGGAAGTCGGGAACAAGCCCTGGCCGTGATCGATCGAGTCGAATATCTCAAGAAGAGATACGCCTCGATTCGAACTCACCAGTGTCGCCCAGCAGCGATTCGCTTGGCGGCTCGCCGAAGCAAGCGTGGACGGAGCCAGCACTGGAACTCTCGTGACGCTGATGCACGATGGCGAGATCTCGACGCATGTAAGGATTGGCACGGGCGCTCGACCCGGAGAGTCGTTACTGCATGGAGATGATCGAGCCATCATCTAAGTTCGAGACGCAACAGGGTATAACCATGAACGCGGCATGCCGCATGAGAGTGTGACCCTCGCCATAGCCGTAAGCCGCGTGACTTGTGCAGCGTGAGAAGACAGAGATATGGTCGTCGGTGTGGTCACGCGTGGCTCGCACAGATCGCACGACCGACTATTCGCGCCACCCTGTAAAGGGATGCTTCTATTCGCAGTGACGGTTCGCGTGTCGTCGCGCTCGGCCGGTGTATAATACCAAAGGATAAATAATGACGCCGAACGGAACGCGGCGCAACGCCCGGGGGTGTCGCGGACTCGCGGTGACCGGTGTCGGTACCCCCTACACGCGTACAGTTCAGCGTGTAGCGCACACTAGAATCCTCCTATGTATTGTTTATCCCGAACCACGATGCTCGATGCTTCGATGCACGATGCTCAGAACGGGAACGCCACATAGTTTCGAACGTTGCACATCCTCAGAGTGCCATTGACAAGCACAATCCTCTCGAGCACGTTTTGCAGGGCAGGCCACGGCAGGATAACATCCTGCGAGATGTAGCTGGATCGTTGACGGACGTTGGGGACGTGGCTCAGATTATTACTCTCCAGCTTGTAGTAGCAAAGCTCCCGTTCGCTCGATAGGTAGAGATTGGTATACAAAGAGCACGGGCAATCTCCCCTCGTCACGGGCATCACCTCCACGACCGAGCCTCCCGAAGGAAGCGCAAATCCATTGGGGAGGTCGCTTCCATGCATCGAAATGAAGACGTCCGCTTGGGTGAGCACCTCCGCGTTCTCCAAGGTGCCGTTCCACAGACTGTGGGCGATGCAGTAGGCACGAATGCCGTTCGGCGCCACCCATTGATTGCAACGAGAGACGAGCTCCTCTAAGTTGAGGATCTGCCGGCGATTCGTTCGATTCGTGAAGAGGACTCTCATTCGGGGCCCAGCCTCTGACGTGGTACGATCGGCGGGCCACAGGGGCGAGACAAGATCCTCGGAGCCCTCCGAGTGCCGGAGCCGAGCGACGCGTGACTGCGAGCGCAATTTGCCGGCTCGAGACAATAGGAAATGCATCGTGCTCCACGGGCGGCTCTGTCCGGTCGCTGGGTCTCTGAACTTGCAAACCGTCGCCGTCTGAAAGCAGCGCGGCGCTGGAGCGTCAAACATCCGATACACGCTGCTGTTGAACTCGGTTTCCCCTGAGTACCTCGCCGCCTCATAGTACTCTTGCAGGATCCCCGAGAAGTTGCGTGAGCGTAACGCCTCGTGAACTCGGTTTGCCTGGCTCCACGACTGGATGGGATGAGAGAGTGGCTGGATGGCATGCCGACTCATCGGCTGAAGAAGCGTACTCAACATCTCGGGCGAGCCTAGCGCGGGAATGACGTGTACGCTGGCGTTCTGGGCGTCTACGATCAGCTCGAAGAGTCGAACTGCGACACGAGCAAAGACCTCGCCGAAGGTGTATGGCATCGTGCCGTAGTAGATCACCGCTGGCTCGTCGGAGAAGCTCGACTGTTCGGGTTTCGCGAGGAGCGTCGCATTACGACGGAGAAACCTTTGGACTGAAGGTTTCGAAAGTTCGTAATCTTGCGCAGCGAGAATCAACGGTACGAAGTGGTATGGCTGCGTGGCGTTGGCCATCACCATTGCGACTGGGCGTACATGTGGTCGGAGCTTGCGAAACGGACTCATGGGATCGTCCGCATAAAACACCAACTTCTTCAGCTCGTCCGCTTCATCCTGGGTCTGAACGGCGAGCTGTTCACCTTGTACGCAAATGTTCGAGACGACGACACAGGTCTGCAGCACAGCATTGAGCGACTTGTTGGATCTACTGAAAAGAAAAGAACCCTCCATCGACTGAGAAGGGGCGTTGATCGGCCCAAGGAAGATGGCGCGCGGGATCCACGTGAGCACACCAATTGCTGTACTATTGTTTTCGTCCGACTGTCGGCCTGAGCGGGCGTTCGCGGCCGATTGGGTTCGCCGGTCCCAGCTCTCCGCTTGGTCGTTCGGTGTGTTTCGGTTTCGAACTAAACCTGGCTGTGAACGTCAAGTCGAACGTCAAGTTATGAACGCGATGCCCGTGACGAAGAAACCATGTCATGCCACATGCACACCAGGGAAAGCAAAAAGTACCCATCATGGAACATGGTCAGGAACATGGCCCCTCATGTAACCTAAGAGTACGGTGTATCGGTGTTATTGGAGTTCTCAGCTCTCACTTGCGATCGATGCCGCTGAGTACCGCATCAAGCACGAGCTCCTTGGCCCGGGCGGCCTTCCGCTCGGCCCTGCTGGTGCTTCCTCGTAATGAGCGGAGGACCTCCCATTCTCGTCCCTCCTGGGGGATGAGCAGCTGCCCGGCGCGCTCGCGGAGCGTACCTGATGAGGGAGGCAATCAGACGTCTTCAGAGGCACTCAGAGGCACTCAGACGTCACCAGAGATCATCAGACGTCATCAGAGGTCGGGTACCGAGCATGGCCTCGGCGGACAGGAAGAAGGCGTCGACGAAGACAGCCTGGCGCTTCCGGCTGACCTCCTCTGCGTCGGGAGCGCTCTCGATCACACTCACGTCCACATCGAAGGCCACGCCGCGGTCGGCCGCCGCCGCAGCGTCCGACGTGAGCGCGCTGCTCTCGCGCCAAAAGGAAGGTGGGTCTGCGGCGGGGCCGTTGAGTGGCCGCGTGCGTGGCTCCGCTTGGCGGGAGGCGCGTGCCGCGTTGCCGTCGGAGTTTTGTGCAGATCGCAGCACGGTCTCGTCAAGTGCGGCCACACCGGTTAGAGTTTCGTCAAAGTAGGGTACGGCGTCCGCCTCCACCACGCCATCTGCTGCGTCGAAGTCCGCATCGACGCTCAAGTCATCGAGCGGCAGGAAGTCTGCCGTCACGGACTGCGCATTCGTCCGCGAGTTCGACCTCCCCTCCACGCGGAGCTCGAGCGTCGCGAACACTTTCGCCGCCGCCTCGACCGCCGCCTCCGCCTCCGCCACAGCTGCCTCGGCCGCCACATCGGCCCCCGATCGAGGTGCCCAAGTTTCGTCCCAAGTTTCGTCCCGTTTCGTCAGCTTGCGGAGCTCGGCGACCCTCCGCCGCTTTGCCTCCACCTCGGCTCCGACTCCGGATGTGACGGACGACGGTGACGGTGGCGGCGGCGGCGGCGGTCGCGCCGTCCGGACCGCCGACACAGGCGTGGCCGCCTGTGCGGCTGACGGAGGCGCGGACGAGAGCTGACTAGAGGCCAGGGCCCTTTCCGCAGCGCCGCCGACCGCCTCGCCCAGGCTGCGCATGTCCGCAGCGAGTTTTGAAGTTGGTCCCTTGACGGCCTCGACCAAGTCGGCCAACGGCCCAAGCTGCGCCCCGCGCTGCAGGTCCGTCGCGTACTCCTGCGCAATCTCGCGCGCGAGCTCGCCCACCAGCCCCACGTCCACCCCGCCGCCGCCTCCAGTGCCCTTGGCGCCGGAGCCCGATAGGCTGTTACCCAGCGCCTCCGCAACGCGGCGAGCTACCATGCGACCCACAGCCTTGGCAGGCGGCAACACCCCGTAGACGAAAGCGTCGGCTGAGTCCTTTGTAGCACGCTGACCGAGCGCCGCCGCCACTCTCAGCTGCTTCGTCTCCGTCTCCAGCTGCCGGCGCCGCTGGCGCTCTAGGCGCTGCGCAACGGGTGAGCTCTGCCGTTGGAAAGCGCCGAGCGCCTGGGCGCCACCGCGACGCCCGCCGCTGCCGCCGCCGCCGCCGCCGCCGCCGCCGCCGCCGCCGCCGCCGCCGCCGCCGAGCTCGGTAAGAGGATCGCTGAGCTCCTCGAGCAGTGTGGGGAGTCGACCTGTGTGGGGAGTGCGGGGAGTGTGGGGAGTGTGATCAGTGGGGAGTGTGATCAGTGGGGAGTGAGCAGTGTGGGGAGCAGTGTGGGGAGTCGACCTTGCTGCTCAAGGCGCTGGAACGCTTCGAAGTCTCGTTGGACGGCGGTGAGGGCGTCCTGGAGCGAGCTGGTCGCCTCGCCCCCAAGCAGCCGAGCGCGCTGTCCGAGAAGTTCCCAGTCTGGACCCTCGGCGGCCGCCGCATCGCCGCGGCCATCGCCGTCGCCGCCGCCGCCGCCGCCGCCGGCGCCAGCGCCGCCGCCGCCGCCGCCCTCGCCCTCGCCCTTACGGCGCACCGCCTCGGCGGCGGCGGCCTGGCGAGCCCACACCTCGACGCCGCTGATGGCCTCGCGCAGCAGCGCCGCCGCCTCCTGTCGCAGCCGCTCCTGACGCGCCGCCTCGAGCGCCTCCGCCTCCGCCGCGGCCACCGCCTGCGCCGCGAGCTGCTCGACCGTTGCGGCACGATCGGCTTCATTCGGCGCGCCCGCGAGCGCGCGCCTGGACGAGAGCGAGTCGAGGGCGCTGTGGTGAGCGCTTGCATGCAAGGCAGGTCATCAGTGGCAATCAACGTACCTGGACGAGAGCGAGTCGAGGGCGCTGTGGTGAGCGCGTGCATGCAAGGCAGGTCATCAGTGGCAATCAACGTACCTGGACGAGAGCGAGTCGAGGAGGCTCGCATACGGCGCCGCGCCGCCGCTCATCGTGCCGCTCGCGCCGAGCGCCCTCGAACGCGCCGTCTCGGTTTGGACTGACGAACCCGAGAGGATTCCCACAGCCACCGACGAGGCGGACAGGACGCGCCCCGTGTCGAGCAGCGCGCGACGAAGGAGGTACTCAGCCGTCTGGACCGCCAGCCGCGAATCGAGCAGCGCGCGGTTCAAGATGGTCTGCCCGAGCTGCTCGAGGGCGTCGCGCGCGCCCTGTGCAAACGAGCGCAGCTCGAAATTCAGCTTAGATACGCTCTTGAGTGCTTCCGACTCGTAGCCGGCGGCCGCGGCTGCCTCGGCGGCTTGCTTGCGCTCCGCCTCCTTGATCACGCCAAAGGCAGAGCGCAGCGCCTCCTCCTTCTCGCTGTCAATCAGCCGGCTGTACGTCGACTTCGTCGCCTCCACCATCTCGTCCACCGACAGGCCACGCCCGTCGCGATCGAGCGACCACGGCTCCGGCCCGCCGCGCCGCATCCGCACGATGATCGGCGCGGGCGCGGCCTCGACAGCAGCGAGCACGTCTTCGAGCGCGCTCCAGCTCGCCTGGAGCTTGCTCTGGTACGTTCTGCCCTCCACCTCGGTGACATAGTCTCCCACCTCGAGCCGCCCGCTCGCAGACGCATTCAGGTTGTATGCGGCCGCCGAGCCGCCCTCGAGCACCTCCGAGATGAACACACCACGGCCCGAGGGGTTCTGAGCCAGCAGCAGTCCCAGCGGCTTGGTGGGCAGCACGACCTGGAACGCGCGACCCTGGCCGCGCTCGCTGCGCGGCTTCGCCTGCTGGGCCGAGGCGGCCGCACTGCGCGCCGCCTGAGCGCCAGCTTCTCGGGCGAGCGTGTCACCGCCAGACGATGGAGCGCACGCGCGAGGCGAAGTGAGTCGCGACGTCAATAGGACTGGTCGGCGGACGATCTGGGCACCGTGCACGGCTGCGACCGCGACCGCGACCAAGTATGTGAAGACCCTCATTTGCGAGGTTGCGGAATATGTGCCTACCACAACGCTCATGCATGATGCCGGTCCACTCCCCCGCCGATGCGATCTCGTGCAGCAACGCCCACGCGGCCTTCGACTGTTGGGCAAGGGTGTCGCGGTGCTGCCAGCAGCACTCACTTTGGAGCAGCAGCAGCAGCTCCTGCTTGACAGCATGCACGCGATGCCGGCGAGAAGGGCCAGCGGAGTGCACCTTGGCAACAAGCAGCCTCCAAACTCTGCCTGGTGCTACGACAATGAATCTCGCGCGGCGCAGCAACGCCGCCCGCTGTGCCTCGACTACGCTCAGGAGCTGTTTGGCTGCTTGGGGCAGCAGCACCGCCTTGGCGCACTCTTTGAGGCGGACAACCGCGAGCAGAGCCGAAGCTTGCATCTGCTGCCGCTAATCGGGAAGCTGACCTTCCAAAATGTGTGGGCGCGGCTCTACTTGCCCACGGACGCACTGGGCTGGCATCGAGACCCATACCATAGCATCGCTGGCTGGGTGTGCATCATCAATCTAGGCGCCGACGTCACTGTCGCGTGGCGTCACGGCGGCCAAGGAGCGATGGTGCACAGGGCGCGGCTCGCTAGCGGCGATGTCATCTTCTTCAATGGCGAGATCTTAGAGCACGCCATTGAACAGGTGCACGAGGGCACGTGCCCGCCCTTTTTCTTTGCGGCCATGGGTGAGACTCCATACGTGCGCGTCGGCCTACAGATGCGAGCTCAGGAGCCACCGGCACTGCTGGCCGCGCCGATCCGACAAGAATAAAGAACATATTGCCGGCCTGCCGGGTACGTTATAGGAATAGGTCGCGTATTTAGCTTTCAATTTAGCTGGTCCGTTAACGCCTATGTCAACGGTGTCAAAGTCGTCAAGAATCGAGCGAGGACAAGAGGTGTTCGTGTTCTCTATCGTATCGGGAGGCGGTCCACGCGTCCCCGACCCCGACATGTCGATGTCCCGTCCCGCGTCCACCGGTCAGGTCTCCACGGGTCGGGTCGGGTCCGTGGTCGCACCGTCGCCGCTCGGCTGTGATGCCCGCTGTCCGGCGGGTCAATACACTTGCTCCGCGTACTCGCACAGCAAAGACCTGCGCTTATTAGCATCCTTCTCGCTCATGCCGGCTGGGCGCAATATCGAGTCACAGCGGCCACTTCCGCCATCCACAAGGATGACGTCCACGAAGGCCGTTGCTCCTGGTCGAAGCACATAGGGCGCCTTGGCACCAACGTATCGTCCGGTTGGCCCATAGTTTATGCGCCGAATACCCGCGTCGAAGGCATTCGGCACGACAAGGCGTCGCCAGCCGCCCTCGCGCATACCCATGATTCCAGCGTCGATGCCGTTGGGTATGCGGTCCGTCGGCGTGCCCAGCACCCAGCTGTACGGCCGATTCTCTTGGAAGCTGTAGTCGGCGACAGGGCCGCTTCGAAAGCCGTCGGCCCAGATCTTGTAATGAGCGTACACTCGCTGACCGGCGCCGGGTTCGGGACCGTCGCCCAACACGAGGTCAATGACGCGCACGCCCGACGAGCCCGCCAGCATGGCGCCGATGTTGGGCGCCTTGCTGAGCTCGTCGAGGCGTGCCAGCTCCGCGTCGCTCATGCCCTTGAACGGACCCCACGTGACACGCTTAGAGGAAAGTTCTTGCGCAAATGCTGGCTGTTGTGGCAGGGACAGCCCCGCGGCTGCCGCCGCGAGTACTAGACGGCGTTGGTTGTCGAGGCGCATGAAAAAGTTTCCCAAGTGTGAATTTAGGTGTTTACTTCTGAAACCCGGATTGGGAGCAGGTTCACGTTTAGAAAAAGGCGAGCACACTTTGGAATGAAGCGGCGCGGGCGTGTGCGAGGTGTGCATGCGAGGTGTTGCCCTTCATGCTTCTTCGTGCATGTCCGCCTCTCTTCACCTCTCATCGTCTCCATCGCCGAAACTTTGCGCTCCCTTTGCCAGCTTTCGCCCTGGCTGCAGTAAAATTTGGTGGTGCCGCCATATTGAAAAAGGTTGCGCTCTCAAAGGTCATGCAAAAGGTAGGACCGGACAAAATCCTTGGCGAGCTGCGTGCTCTCAACAATCAGCTGCGCTTGTCGGGCGTTCCATACGGTGCCAAGGTTGCAGATGCGTCAGAAGAGTCGCTGAATGTGCTGGAGCGCTCTCTTACGAACCTCAAGGGAGATGAAAGAGTTGGCGCTCTATGGACCTGGTACTCAACCCTTGAGAAGAAAAATCCATCACTTGCGGCGGCAGTGCTCAAAACGTGGCTCGAAACGCTCCCAGGAATGAAGTGGGCCTCGGTGCTGATGAGCAAGGGCAGCGGCAGCTCTGCCAGCGGCAGCAGTAGCACTGGCAGCGACACAAGCAGCAGCAGCAGCCGCAGCGCTGAAGCTGCGAGTCTAATGGACGCATCCGATGAAGCGAGCGTACGCGCGTCGTCGGTGCTGGAGGCAATCCGCAAAACGCACCCGGACGTGTTCAAGGAGTACTATGTGGTGCTCATACCACGCGAGGACGAGTCGGTATAGGGGCCGCGGGCCGACGGCGATCGCGCACGGCTTTGGAGCAGCCGCGGTGTGCTTTGGTGTGCTGGCAAGCTGGCGCTTCGGACCTTCGGCATTGTCATGGGATGACTCGCCCTTGGAGCCTGTCTGAGGTCTCATAGGCCCAGTCGCCGAGATTGTGCATCACAGTATAAGATCGGCTTTGTGAATGATCGCTCGCGCGTATCTTTTAACCTCTATGAATACCACATCACGTGAACGTAAGAACGTTTAAGAACGTATAAAGCCGGGCCGGTCCGTCGATCGCGATTGGATTCCGCATCATATTACGCTCTCGCTCATCGGGAGACGAGAGGCAACGGTACTGTACGGGCAAAGTCGATTGAAAGAGCGAAAAGCGTCCCCTTCGACGCTGCAGCTATTGGATCGAAACAGCTGAGTCCACAACGCAAGCATTCAAACGAGAAGTTAGCGGACCGCCGGGCGAACGGCGATCGGATGGAGTCTCTCCCCTGTGGCAGCATGCACGCTGAGAGAGGCAGCGCCTCAGCGCAGCCTCGTACACGAGCGCAAGCCGATACGCAAGCCGAGCGCGCCTACCATGGCGCCCACGTATGTGGGGCTTCAGATGACCACTGCGATTGCAGGCCCGCCCGCGCTCAACGAGCCCACCGCTCGCGTCACTGGGGGAGACAGGGGTGGCAGGGTCGCTCTACCGCCCGTGCCCAAGGGCTGAACGGCAGAGGCGACGCCGACGTGGAAGCGCTTGGGAGCACTGGTGGGGGGAGCACGAGAAAGTGATGGATCGGTCTCGGCGGAGGCTGCGGCAACTTGGGCCTCTGAAGCGGCCTCCCCCGCGGAGGCCTCCCCCGATGGGAGCCTCGGGCTCTCCGAGTGCGCACCCCCCCCCCTGGGCGAGACAGCTTGGGTTCCACCGCCCGTGCCCACAGGCTGGGCGGCAGAGACCGACACGTCCAACCCAACGTGGATACGTTTGGAAGCACTGTTGGGCGCACGAATCTCGGCGGAGACCACTTGAGCCTCCGTACCGGCCTCATCTTCGGGGCCCTCCGACTGCCCACTGCCCCGGGGCGAGACGGTTTGAGCCTTCAGTCGAAAGCGATTCACAGGCTTCGTGGAAGAGCTCGTCGAGCTCAATATGGATCCTAAACGTTCGGGGCGCTCCTCCGTGCTGTCTGAGACCTGCTCAGTGCTCCTGCCACTGGCTGGCTTGGAATCCGTGCTGTCTAAGTCCTGCACACTTCTGCTATCACCAGCTGGGTTTGCACCAGGCGAGTGGTGGGTTGCGGCGGTCATCTCGGTCTCCGAAGAGGAGGGCCCGGCGGCGCCGGCCGGCCCAGTACGCATCGAGGCTCTGTCACCGACGCGTGAGGACGTCTCCGCGGTGTTCTGCTGGCCATGTGGATTCCCGCACACCGCGTCACGATAAATGAAGCGGCGTCGGGAGATGCGGTCCATCAAAAGTACTGCGAGCGGCGTCGCGAGGATCGATACGCCAATCGCGACGAGGCCGGCGATGTGGTGTGCAAATTCGTGCATTGTGGTCGTAGCCCAGGAGTGCGCGCCGGTCGCGCCGCGTCCGGACGTGAGCCGCCGCGTGCGTGCGCGGCGTGGGAAGATCGGTGACGGAAGCGCTCGGAACGGCGTTTGTCGATAGGCGTTCCCACACACCGGAACTCGCCCTTGTGTCCCGGCTCCCCCCGCCGGAGTTTTCCCCGCCCCTAAACCGTCGAGTCTTTCTTGTGGCGGTCGTGTCTTCTACTGCCGCGGCGGGCGGCGGCGTCCGGGAATCAGCGCCTTGGGAGCTGGACGGTTCTGCGACCGAAGTCTCGGGCTCAACGACAGTTCCGTCGCCGCCGCCGCCAGACGACGACGCGGACGAAGATGGAATCACGAGCGGCTCAACCTGGGACGCCTGCTCCTCCGCATTTCGATAGAAACGATCTACAGTGCGCGGCGGCGTCATCTTCGAAGCTTCGACTGTTGGGCAAGGGTGTCGCGGTGCTGCCAGCAGCACTCACTTTGGAGCAGCAGCAGCAGCTCCTGCTTGACAGCATGCACGCGATGCCGGCGTGGGCTGCGGCGTTGGCCGAGCCCGATGAGGTAAGTGCCCGAGACGTTCCCGGCGGCTCGTCATCTTTTGAGTACGTCAAGGGCGAGGGCGTCGCATCGCTCGTTGATGGCCAGTGCCACTCATCGCATCTCCGCGAGCTCGCGCTGCGGCGCAAGGCGGGTGTGCTGCGTGCGCTCGTCGAGAGCGACGAGGACCCGCCAGCCTCGTCGTATGGCAGCGTGCCGGAGCTGCGTGCGGACTTTTCGTTGCCCTCGCAGTCCGAGCTCGAGGAGCTGCGCGCCCAACTCGGCGCCCATTTCTTGCTGGCTGGTTCGGAGAGGCTCCCCCCCTCTGACCAGCTGACTGTGCTCATGGGATCGTTCCAATCCGAATTGCAACGGTTGCTCCACTCTGTGCACGAGTGGTGTGAACACGCGCTCGCGGAGCAGCAAGATCTCGGGTGGGAGATCTCGCTCGTCTTCTCGATCGAGCTCAGCCAGGCGGCCAAGCGCATGCACACGCAACATGCGCAGATTGGGCTTAGCTTCCCGCCGCTGCCACGACAGCGCGCCGAGGCCCACGCCGCCGCCCACGCCGCCGCCCACGCCGCCGCCCACGCCACCGCCCACGCCCACGCCCACGCCCACGCCGCCGCCCACTACGGCGCGCCGGTGGGCAGCATGCCTTCCGCCGCCACGGAGGCGGCCGCTGCCAATAGAGATGAGACGGCGCCAGGGGAGCTCGGCGAGATGGCGGCGGCGGCGGCGGCGGCGACGGCAGCCATGAGCGAGGCATTCGAAACGCTCGGCGCCGCCCAGCAGACCATAATGGAAGAGCTGAGCCTCGGGCTCGCCACCGCCAACGACGACGCCACCTCGCGTGCCGCCGAGTCTCGCAGCAAGACGGGCGGCACTGCCGCACGCCTATGCCGCTTCCTTCGTTCACACCTGCCCGCGGCGGCGCTGCGCTTCGCCGAGAGCGCTGAGCTGCTCCTCAAAGAGGCTGCCGAGGCCGCCAATGATGAACTCGAGCACGCGCATGCAAGCGGGGTTTCGTCACCCCCCGAGCCGAGTCGTTCCCTCGCGGCGTGGCGCGAGCGGCTGCGCGAGGTCAGATCTGAGATGAAACACTGATGGCATCTGATGACCGCTGAAGACCGCTGAAGACCTCTGATGACCTCTGATGACCTCTGATGGCCTCTGATGACGCGAGCGGCTGCGCGACCTCTGCTTGCCTCTCACGACCTCTGCTTGCCTCCCTCATCAGGTACGAGACGACCTGACGGCGGTCATCGAGGCGCCCTCGATGCTCGCTGTGCGACGGCTCGACGCCCTGTCGCCGGCGACCACCGAGCAGGCCGCGGGCGTCGTGTCGGGCCTGCAGGCCGCGACGGTGCGCTCGCAACGGCGCGTCCACCCGAGGGCTGATTGCCTGGCTCATCAGTATGATTGCCTCCCTCATCAGGTGTGCACGCAGCGGCGCGTCCACCCGAGCATTCGCCTAGCTGAGTGTCGCGTGCAGCTCGGCTGGATGCATGGCAGCTCCGCGTACGGCGAGCGGACGGCGGATGGAGTGGTTCAGGCGGCGGCGCGGCGTGGCGCTTGGGAGAGCACTTCGGGCGCATTCACAGCGGGCTGGGACGAGCACTGCGCCGCGTGCCTCTCATGCATCGAACGGGCGAGCGATGCTGTTGGACACGTGGTCAATGACGCGGCCGACGCAGCGCATGTGTCGGCGGAGGCGATCCGCGACGAGTTACGGCGCGTCATCTCGCAGACGATCTCGGAGGCATCTCGGCCGATCCGCGACGAGTTACGGCGCGTCATCTCGCAGACGATCTCGGAGGCATCTCGGCCGCTCGAGCGGGAGGCGCGGCGCGTTGCCGCGCGTCTGGCGAGCGCTGAGGCGGCGACCAAGGAGGAGGCGGCGGCGGCGGCGGCGGCCGATGCGGCGGCGACGGCGGGGGCGAAGGCGGCGTTCAAGCAGGCGACCACAGCGACGGCGAGGGAGGAGGCAAAGGAGAATGCCCCTGGAGGCCGTTCGGCTGTGGAAGGCCGTTCGGCTGTGGAAGGCCGTTCGGCTGTGGAAGGCCGTTCGGCTGTGGAAAGCCGTTCGGCTGTGGAGCGCGCCGAGTGGCGAGAGCGACAGGAGCTCCTGCGCAAGCGCGAGGCATCCGAGGCGCGGCAAAAGGAGGCGGCCGTTGACATGATGCGCCGGCGCCAACACGAAGAGGCGACGCGCCAGCAGCAGCGGCAGCAGGTCGAGGAGCAGCAGGCACGCAAGGAGCGCGAGCGAGACGAGCGGCAGAGAGACGAGCAGTTGGAGCAGCAGCGGCGTGTTGAGCAGCAGCGTCGGCGGCAGCGCGAGGCAGCCTCGGAGGCACGTGCGGAAGCCGAAGCCGAGGCGCTCCGTGCACGCGCCGCCGAGGAGGACGCCTGGCAACAGTCCGAGCGGCTCGTTCGAGAGGCAGAGCGGCGCGCCGTCGAGCTCCGTGCCGCCGCAGCAGCGGCGAGCAAGGCCGACGCTCAGGAGCGTGCACGTGCGGAACGCCGACGTCGGGAGGGCGAGGAGCGTCAGTTTGCAGCCGCGCGGGAGCGCGAGCAAAGGGAGGCGCCGCCGCCGCCGCCGCCGCCGCCGCCGCCGCAGGAGCACGCGGCGCGCCCTAGCACGGCCACCAGCACCAAAAGCGGGAGCGGCAGTGGGAGCAGCGGGAGCAGCGGGAGCGGCAGCTTCTTCTCGCCCTTCGCGCGGGCGTGGCGCAGTGCGACGAGTGGCTCGTCGTCGCGCTCGAAGCACGAGAGCACGGATGGCGGCAGCTCCACGCGCGAGTCCACCGACGAGTACGGCTTCTCTCACAGGTCGACGTGGCGGCGCGGCGCGCCTGAGGCCGAGGCCGCCGAGGGCAGCGGCAGCAACAGCGGCAGCAACAGCGGCGGCGCTGGCTCTAGCAGTGCTCACGGCAGCGCGAAGGGATCCTCGAGCGGCGGCGGCGGCGGCGGCGGCTCTGCATTCGAGCGAGCTTCGCGCCGTCGTGAGCCCAGTGCAGGCGCCGAATCGCGATTCGAATCCGGTGCGGCGAGATTCGAATCTGGTGCGGCGAGATTCGAATCTGGCGCCAAATCGCGCTCGCCGGTCGGCTCGGCTCCGGAGTGGCGCGGGCAGCAGCAGCAGCGCGCACAGGCCGCGGCCCAGGCGGAGGCCCAGGCGGCGGCGGCTCAGGCAGCCGCCATGCGAGCGGCCAAGGGCGAGGAGCTGCGGCGCAGTGCGGAGGACGAGAAGCTGCGAAACCATCGGCAAAGTGTCCAGCGTGACCAAGCGGAAGCGCTTCGGCGCATTCTGAGCGCCGACAGCCGCGACCACCGCGCCATCCTGAACTTACGCGGGCACACGGGCGCACTGACCACGGCCGCGGTGACCAAAGCCTTCCGGCAGCAGTCGTTGCTCGTCCATCCAGATAAAAACTCGGCATCCGATGCGGAAGAGGGCTTCAAGAAGTTGCAGGCTGCCTACGCGTTGCTCAAGGAGCAGGCACGCACGGGCGGAGGAGACACGTACGTACCTGCACCCGCCGCGCCGGCCTACCCGGCCCCGAGCGGACGGGCCGGCGGGACGGGTGGCTCAGGCGGGTCCTCGTCGTACAAAACGAGCTTTGGCACTGGCTTTCACGGCGGCTATAGCGCCGACGGCTACGGCGCCGGCGGAAACAGCAGTTCCAGCTGTGGCGGCGCCGGTTCCGGCGGCGCCTCCAGAGGCACTGCCCGAGATGGCGCCGGCGATGGGGGCGCCTCCGGAGGCGCTGCCTGCGGCACTGGCTTTGCACCGGGTAGCTCGAGCTGTTCACAGGGGAGCTCGACATCACGCCATGGGCAGACGCAAAGCAGCCAGCAGCCACCGTGGTCTGCACGCTCCGATCAGGCCGCCCGCGACGAGTACCGGTACTGGCAGACTTTCGTGGCCGAGGAAGCAGCGGCGTCGCAGCGAGCCTCAGGCGGGCCACCTCGGCGTTCGTCGAGTCACAAGACGTGGATTTGAGCTTGACTTGAGCGTGGACTTGAGCGTCTTGACACACACGACCCGAGCATCTATAAAATGTAGTCCCAGGATGAGGATCATGTTGAGATTTGTGCGGGAGGCGCCGGCGTCGTGGTTGTCCGACGTTCAGAACCACCTCGAGCGAGCGTCCAAGCCGTGCACGATGTATGATCATTCCACTCGCGCCACTCGTCCACTCCCCGGGTGCGTGGTGTGGACTTGTGCATTATAATTGTACACCACTCACCACTGCGATACCGCTATGTACACCACTCACCACTGCGATACCGCTACGGCGATCGCCAGTGCTTTAAGGAGTTCGGTCCAACCGAACACGCCTCCCCCATGTTATCGTCATTCGGAGAGGTTTTATCGGTTCCGGGCCGGGTCGGGTCGCTAGTCGGGCACTCGCCAGTCTCATCAGTATCGTCAGCCTCGCCTGCCTCGCCTGTCTCGTCAGTCGGGGCACTCGCCAGTCTCGTCCCCACTCGCCGCGACTAGTTCACGAGCGATGATGTCACGGACGGACTCAACGACCGCCGCGATCGGCCTCGTCGCGTCCACGCGCACAACGTGGGCCGAGCTCATGGGTAGCTTGGCCAAGCGTGCGTGGCCCTCTTCGAGCAGCTTCAGATACGCGCCGTCAATCGACTTCTCTTCGGGTCGGCCGCGCTGAGTGATGCGTTTCAGTGCCGTCTCGATGGGCACGTCGAGGAGGATGAGCACGGAGCGCAGATTGTTTGGCAGCGCTGCACTTAGGGAAGCGTGCGCGAGCTCGTATGCCGCGCGCGTGGCGGCGTCCTTGAGCCCATTTTCGGCGAAGACGGTCTTGTCGGACCAGATTGAGCGCTCAGCAATGACGATCCGATTCGAACGCAGGGCCGCGATGACTGGGCCCACACGAGTCGCCAACGCCATCAATTGAAACGTTGGGTTTGAGATCTCACCACTGTACATGGCTTCGAGCAGGTTGACGTGCGTGCCCTCCGATGTCTGCGCAGCAATCCACCGGTCGACGGGCTCATCCACAAAGGCCACCTCCTGCGAGGAAACGTAGTCCGCATGCAGCGCTCGCATGACCGTGGATTTGCCCGCGCCTATGTTGCCTTCAATCGAGATGAACAGCTGCTGCGAAGGTATGGCTGTCGCAATTGCGGTGCTCAGTCGCACGAAGAATGACAACGAACACAAGCGCGACTGCCGACGACTCGTCGCCATCATTGTGAAGCAAACGAAGTCCTTCGTTTCCGTGAAGTTCGACAGAAAAAGGCGCGAGTGAGCCGCCCGGAACTACAGAAACGCCGCGGAAGAGACGCATTCGGCGGTCGTGATTTGATGCTATGGAAGGAAATTTCTGGGAAGTCGCCTCGCGATGCGACGATCGCCGGCTTCCCGCGCCCCGACCGCCGCCGCGGGAGAGGCTTCGGATCGTATCCGTCGTGGCGGCCTTCTTGTCGTGCTCATCCGTCGCCTTGATGTTGAGCCTCTCTGAGTATGAGCGCGAGCGCGCTGAGAACATCAAACGCAACCAGGAGGTGCTCCGATCGCTTGGGCTCATCGGCCCCGATCGCCCTGTGCCAATGGCCGCATCCCTTGCGACCAAGCCGAGCAGCCGGCCGAAGCGTGCCCCTCCGCCTCCACGTGAACCTACGCGAAGAAGCAGCCGGAACTCAGGCGCCCCTGCGCCCGACTATTACATTGCCGAAGAGAGCGCCAATGGCCGAGTGATAACGGGCGGCACCCATGCGCAACTGACCATGCTTCCGCATGTGAGTGCCTCTGAGCAGCCGGCGGCGGCGCCCGAAGACGAAGACTACACGCCGGAGACCGAGAGCGATCTGCACCCCAACGAGCGCGAAGTGTATGCCGCCCTCCGTGAGGAGAAGAACCTAATTGCTCGTGAGCTCGATTGCCCGGCCTATCATGTGTGCCAAAACAGAGCGCTTATGGCCATGGCGCGGCGCGTGCCTAGCAACCGTCGCGAGCTGCTGGATTGCTGGGGATGGGGCGAGTCCAAGGTGTCAAGCTTCGGCGATAGACTGCTAGATGCCCTCAAACCGCACGCCGCGGGACTGCTCGCGGCCAAGGATGCGAGGCGAGCCGCGAAGGTCGCCATCAAGGTCGATGAGGATGATGAGATGGAAGAGGTGCCGTTGCCGCTGCGGAAAAAGTTGCGGAGCTCGGGCGCCACCGCGTCAGAGGTGGCCGCTGCCGTGCGCGCCACTGCCGTGCCTGCCATCGCCATGGAGGCGCCCAAGGCGGAAGAGGACGACGAGGTGCTCGAGGCCGAGGAGGACGAGGACGAGGACGAGGACGGGGGCAAGGCGCGCGCACGGCCGCCCCTGCCCGAGGGCATCGACGATCTCTTCCCATTTGAAATGGAGGCGTTCCAGGCACTGCTCGAGTGGAAGCGTGCACGCGCGCGCGAGCTCGGCTACAACGACCCGTGCATCATTTGCCACAATAAGACCCTCTGCCAGCTCGTACGGCTCACGCCCAACACGCGGGCGGCGCTTCGTCACGTCTGGGGCATCGGTCCCAAGCGTATCGTGCAGCATGGCGACCTGATGCTCGCCGCGCTCGCACCCTTTCGCGCTGCGCTCAGAGCACGGCGCCCGCCAGAGCCCGCGCCAATAGCCAAGCCTACGGCCCGGAACGCATCCAACGCGAAAGTAGAACCCCGCCTCCGAGCCCAGCGCGCCGATGCTGAACGCGACCCACAGACTGCGGCGCGAGCAACGGATGACGAGAAGCCGCCCAAGACGGCGCGTGTGGTCACGGACGAGAAGCCGCCCAAGACGGCGCGTGCGGTCACGGACGAGAAGCCGCCCAAGACGGCGCGTGTGGTCACGGACGAGAAGCCGCCCAAGACGGCGCGTGCGGTCACTGACGAGAAGCCGCGGAGGCCGGGGGCCGTGGCCGGCGGCGCGTGGCGCGAGGATGCTGGGGCTTCGTTGGCCTCGCGTCAGTGGAGTGAGGGCGCTGAGGAACACGGCTGGCCATCCACTGACTGGGCGTTGCGCCGGCACTGGTGCGCCGCTGCCAATGGGTGCGCTGCGTGCGCTGGGTTTGTGGCTGACGGCGAGGCTTTCAAATGGGCGGTCATGAGCCAGAAAGTGCTCGACGTGCTCTCGTCTTCGGGGGCGTATGGCTCGCACGCGGCGGCACACGCGGCAGGGTGGCGCTGGCTAGCTACTCCAAACGGCCCACACCCACAACGCTCGCACTGCCACCAATGGTGGCCACCGCAGGCTGTGATCGACGATTATCTCGAGGGCGCTAAGTTGCCGCTCGGTACGTACGCGGCGATGGGGGTGCTCGAGAGAATGTTCTGAAGCGGGCGTCGGGCGCAGTAGTCAATTTGCAGCGGCCGTGTTCGCGGCAGTTAATGACTTCTATCTATGGAAGTAGATGCCGAGTAATATGCCCTGCATGAGCGCTTGGGACGGCGCGATGGATGGCGCGTTGACTTTTGTCCAATTCCGAAGGAGCAAGTTTTTCACACGGTCCAATCTTTGGAAGCCCCGCGCGCGGGGTCGCGTCTGTCGTGACACATGTACGCCTTCTCGAGATCGTCGAGGCTGCGCGTCGCTGCTGCTGGCGTCGCTGCTGGCGTCGCTGGATTTGCATACGCGGCGCATTGCAAATCCGCTCCAAAGCATGGGCTCGATCCAAAGGCGTGGGTTCCACTGAAGCTCACTCAGGTCACTCCTCTGACTGAGAACACTGCCATCTATCGCTTCGCCTTTGCGGATCCCGAGGCAACGAGCGGGATGACTGTGGCTTCGTGCTTGCTGACAAAGGCAGACATTGGAAAGGAAAAGCCCGACGGCTCGCGTGGCGCCGTCCTGCGCCCGTACACGCCCGTATCACGTCCGGACGAGCAGGGCTACCTGGAGCTCGCCGTCAAGTCGTACCCGAACGGTGTCATGTCGAAGCACATTGCGTCCCTGAAGATCGGCGACACGCTCGACTTCAAAGGCCCGAACCTCAAGCTGCCGTACAAGGCCAACGAGTACTCCAAAATAGGCATGGTCGCCGGCGGCACTGGGATTGCGCCGATGCTTCAGGTGATTGATGAGATCCTCGAGAATCCCGAGGACAAGACGAAGGTGTCGCTCGTCTTCGCCAATGTGTCGGTCGACGACATTCTGCTGAAGAAGGCGATCGATGCCCGCGAGTCCCTCCACCCCGACCGCCTCACCGTGCACTATGTGGTGGACAAGGCGCCCGCCTTTCCCAAGTTCAAGCTGGCGGGCGTCGGCTACCTCACCACGTCGATCCTACAGAGCACGCTGCCGCCGCCGTCTGAGAGCTCGAAGATTTACGTCTGCGGCCCGCCGCCCATGTACAAGGCCATCTGCGGCGCCAAGGGCACAAAGGACGACCCGTATGCGCAGGGCGAGCTCAGCGGTGTCCTCAAGCAGCTGGGGTACAGCGAAGCGCAAGTCTTCAAGTTCTGATTGACCTTTCGCTCCCGGGCTCGCGCGCGCAGATGTCTTATGGTATCGTGCACGCGTGCGCTGGCCGGTGGCCACTAATCGACTCCGTTGCAGCGGGCATAATTCGTTATACAGACTGAGACTCTACGCGACGTGTACCTAGGACGCGACCGGTTTTGTCAGCCTGCGGACGGGGACCCCCCTCCGCGGGACAGGACCGCCTACCTTGTCAGCGACTCCAGGCTTACTGTAACGTCAATCCACCACGACAGTGTCTGTTCACACTCGGAGCAGTCACAATTGTGAATTGAGCAAAAATCCGAATTTATAATTAAGCAGGCAGCATTTCCAACATCTAATCCTGCGTGCTCTACCATAGATTCCGAGTAGCGCCGGCCGAGACTTCAGCCGAGACTCTGTTCAGCCTGACCGCGCATTGTGACCGCGCCGGTATTGCGTATTCAGCAAAGAGCAATCAGCATTGAGTGTCTGAATCACCTAAACGAGCCACAAATCTAAACACCTGTAGGCCCACCCCAATACCTAATCCTGCGTGCCCTACCATCGGGTTTTTCCTCGAGGCCCGAGTGTTAACAGCCAGCTCACACTTCACGCCCCGCGCGAAGCCCAAAAGCCCCAACTGGGCACCATCGGCGAGGGACGAGGGATTTGTTGACCTTCGCCGGCACGAGCCACGGCGAGGATGAGGTTTATTTTTTCCTCGGAGCCGTCGCGCGATCCCTGGCACACTGCCCGCCAGCGCGCGACCCGTCAGCCCCCGCCCGCCTGAGCCTGAGTCAACATGCTACTTGCCGCGGAGGACGACTATCAACGGATCTCGGAATCGACGGAGCGCCGGCCGCGCCCCACTCCTTGAGGGTGGGCTCGCGGAGCACCGGTTGCTCTAACTCTCACCGCTTAAGCTCCTGAGTTTCCAAGAGATTTGGTTGCAGTTCTTCTCTGTGTCTCGTTTCACTGTTAACAAGTAAGCCCAAAAGCCCGCCTGAGCCTGAGTCAACATGCTACTTGCCGCGGAGGACGACTATCAACGGATCTCGGAATCGACGGAGCGCCGGCCGCGCCCCACTCCTTGAGGGTGGGCTCGCGGAGCACCGGTTGCTCTAACTCTCACCGCTTAAGCTCCTGAGTTTCCAAGAGATTTGGTTGCAGTTCTTCTCTGTGTCTCGTTTCACTGTTAACAAGTAAGCCCAAAAGCCCCTTAGATTCGGTTCCCGGTCTTCACTGTGTCCTGTTTCACTGTTAACAAGAAAGCCCAAAGCCCCAAGGGTTGTGAGGTTCTGGAGAGAAGTCCGTTTGGCGACTCGCGCTGATGCCGACTTCGAGCGGCCGAAAAACCTCGCGCTCGCGCTCGCGAAAACCCGACCTGGAACAGCAGGTGGCCTCGCTTGCGGCCCTTATGCGCGAGTCACGCCACGTGATTTTCTGTACGGGCGCGGGCATCTCGACCAATCCACCCGCAAGCCTCCGTGACTACCGCGGGCCTGATGGTATCTGGACAGAGGCGCAGGCGGCTGGTCTGGTCGTGGGCGAGCCCGGAGCCAAGGGCATGCCGGTGGACTGCCCGTGGGACGCGAGCATGTTCAGCCGCATGCCGGCTGCGCGGCCAACCCTCGCACATCGTGTTATCACGCAGCTCGCCTCTGGCGCTTCGCCGCTAGTAAAGCACGTGATCACGCAAAATGAGGACGGCCTGCATCGCCGATCAGGCCTGCCCGCCGCGCGGCTCAGCGAGCTCCACGGCTCTGCCTTCGTCGAGGTGTGCGGCAACTATGCGACCGATGACTCCGACTCTGACGTGTGCTCGAGCGACTCGGCCTCGGATTCGTCCGAGGCCGAGCGATTGGCCGCGGACGAGGCCACGAACGCCGCCGCGCGCCTGCGACGGCCAGCCGGGTGCGGCGCCGCCGTCGTGCGCGACTTTGTGACCTACTGGCCCGATACGTACAAGCGCTCGTGGCCGCTTGGTCGACATGTCACTGGACGGGCGTGCCCGCACTGCCGCCGTGTGCCTCCTGCCACTGCGGAGGCGGCGGCGAGTGCCTTTGCAAGGGCCGCAGCCGTGGTGTCAGCGGCGGCCAACGGCTCTAGCACCGCCGGCAAGGCCGCGTGCGCCAGCGACGACGGCCTGCGAGGCAGCGGTTGGCTACACGATTCAACGGTCGATTTCGGTGAGTGCCCCGGCGGCTTCCCGTGGGGAGTCCGCAATGCCGTGCACAACCTGCGCGCGGCCAAGGAGCACATGCAGCATGCGGACCTGGTGGTCGCTTGGGGCACGTCGCTCTCCATCCTGGCCAACTACTTTGACCCCTGGCACGCCGAGTCGAAGTGGGCCAAACCGCCGCCGATTGGGCTTCGACTCGCGCCCACCACGGCGCTGGTCGATGGGGATGAAGCGCCCATCACGGCGTCCAGCAAAGGGGCCGGCGGGAGCAGCAACGAGCACGGCGGGAGCAGCGGCGATAGCCATGCCCGCCCGAAGAAGCACCGACGGCGAGCCTCGGTACGCCCGTGCCGGCTCGTCATCATCAACAAAGGCGCGACCCTCGATGAGGAGATTGCGGAGCTCAAGATCGAAGCTGACGTGGACGAGGTGTCAGGCATGTTGCTCCGCCACTTGGGCTTGCCGTTGCCGCCGCCGTACGATCCGCAAGCCGACCCTCTGCTTGCGGCGGCGGTCGCGCCTGCCCCGGGCGAGCCGCAAGCGCCATGGACGATTGCGATGGCAGTGGCGGAGTTGTAGAAAAGATCGAGGGCAGGTCCATGCAGGTCTACATTCTTTGTTAGTCGCGGCAGGGTAAGCGAGCCGCTTGGGTGGCAAAGGAGACGGAGCCGTGTGGTGTGGTGAGCGTGGGGGAGCCGTGACGAAACTGACTGATCACACGAAAAACTTAGGACCGATTGGTTCACAGAGACAGTCTCCGTCCCGAGAACACAACAGAAATGACATCTTTTTGGCACTTCCTCTCCCGCTCCGCCGCCCGCGCCCCGCCTGCCGGCGCACATACGCGCGCGGCCGGCGCATAACCACATCAGAGTGGACGTCAGCATGCCGACTCACGGGCCGCAGCCCCTCAGTTGGAAGCACAGGTGGCTTTTCGCGGCTGCCTTCTGCGGCGTGTGGGGTCCCATCACAATCTTCGTCACGCACCGCACGACCCTTTTCGTCATATATTACCAGGCCTCGCCTGCATCGCTGGCGACCGTGGGCATCGTGTGCGGCTTGATTGATGCGTTCACTGGGCCGTTGATCGCTCAGATGGCGGATTCGGCCCTACTCAACAAGCTGAGCTGCTTCCCACTCGCGGGCTGGGGCCGGCGGGCGCCGCTCATCCTGATGGGCACACCGCTCTTGATCGCAGGCCCGTCGCTCATGTGGCTAGCTCCCAACAAGGACCGGCTCACGCTCGGAGTGTGGTATGCGTTGTGCTACATGCTGCTCGTCATCGGCAGCCAGCTCACGCTCCAGTCTTACCTTTCGTCGATCCAGGAGCTCTTCCCGACCGGTGGGGAGCGCGCCCTGGCGGTCGTACGCCAGACACCCTTCATGGTCCTCACGTACATTATCGCGGGCGCTGGGCCCGCCATCCTCGCCTTCACCGCCAACCCGAGCACCGAGGGCTCGTGCTGCTTGACTGCCCGGTACGACTGCTTGGAGATACCGCCATGCGCCTGCTTCGCCACCGGCGTGACCGCGTCGAGCGCCAGGGCGGCCACCGACTGGTACACGGCGCGCTTCGTCGACGTTTGCGGCAACAGTTCCACTGTTCAGTCTCTCGCCTCGGGTGAGCTCGCGCTGGCGTCCGCCGCCCTCGAGGCCGAGCGCCAGGGCGCATGCACGCGGCCGAGCATACCGCGGCTTCGCTTCGCGTTCGTGGCGCTGCTCACCATCGCACTCGGCCTCCTGGCGTGGCTAGCTGTGCCGCCCGCCCGAAGCTCAGGGGGCACCAAGTACGTGCCCTCCACCCTCTCCCTGCGCCATGCCGTGCTCACCACGTTCTCTCAGCGCCCCTTCGTGGTCTACGCAAGCTCCATGTTCCTCGGCACCACATGGACGAGCTTCCTCCTCTCCAACTTGGGCATCTACCTCGTGTACGTGACGCAGATCGAGCCCAAGTCGTTGGGCTTCCTCCAGATCTTGCTCATCGGCGTCGTGCTCGTCGCGCGTATCGTCGCGATCCCATTCTTTGCCAAGCTGCTGCTCCGCTTCCCCAAGCGCTGCCACCCGGCGAGGCTCGGAGCCGCGCTCAAGCTCCTCGAGGCGGCGTTGACGCCGATCATCTTCCTCGCGCTCAAGCTGCCACAGGTCGACGTGCTGGTCGTCATCGTCGTCTGTGGACTCGTCTTTGGTGTCCTGCAGAGCCCCCAGGACATGATCTCGCACATGCTCGTCGGATGGGCGATCGACGAGGACGCTGCGTGCCGCAACTTCCAGCGACGTGAGGGCATGTTCTACGGCTGCAACGGGCTGACCCAACATTTTAGCCAAGTGCTCGTTGCGTCGGTGCTTGGGATGTGGGGCTCTGCGGGCTTCGACCCCGCCCTGTGTGCCTCGGACCAGCCCTCTTCTGCCTATCATGCCATCGAGATGACCTTCGTCATCGGGATGCCCATCTGCTCTCTGCTCAACGCCATCGTGCTCCTCCTGTACCCAATCCAGGGCGAGCGGCTGCTTCGGCTGCGCCAAGCCAAAGGGATCGACGACAAGAGCGGCGGCGAGATTGCCACCGACGACGAGATCGAACAAACCTTGACGAGGACGAAGGATGCGGCCTCCCTGATCGCGTCGCCCATGTCGCCGCCGCCCGAGGGCGGCGACTCGTACACCATTGGTCACCCCGACGCCGCGGGCGGCACCAGTAAGGAGGATAGCAGGCAAAAGGCGTATCGCGCCTCCTCGCCCGACGGCAACGCCAAGCGCCACCAACGCAGATCGACCTGGACGCCGCCCTCGGGCTCGGCGCAGGGCGACGGGCTCGGCGCTTTGGCCGAGGGCGTGCGCAGCCACCGGCGTACCTTGTCCTGGGAGCAGCCCCCTCGAAGCTCGATGCTCGTCGTGCCGCCGCCAGTAGGCTCGCAGCCAGTGGGCTCGGCAGCCGACTATCGCGACATCTTCAGTGCGTCGATGGCCACGGCGGGTGAGTCCGCGGCGAAGGACACGAGCAGCCTCCACATCCGCACGCCCTCCGCAGACGTGGTGGGGTTGTTGGCGACGCTCCGGTCCGAGATTCATCGCACCGAGAATGCCCGGCCGGCGTGCGGCGAATGATTTTAGCCGCATCGGATGCGATAGAACGGGGAATCCGATCGGATGCGGGCACGCAGATACGCGCACCGCGACGGCAAAACGAGCCCCCGGCCCGGAACATCGACGGACCGCGCGACCGCCGATCTCACGCCGATCGGGCCCGTAAGGGTACTTAACGTTGCTTCCATTGGCTTTCCGTTCCATTGGCATTGCGTGAACGCAATGGCAATGGCGCAATCGCGCAATCCCAATAGCGCGCGCCTAAACGACCTGATTTATTCACATATATAAACACACCACGAGCCTCACGGGTCGGGGTGTGCTCTATACATAGGCCTAAGAATCAATCGCGACTCTCGAATCGCTCGAGGCTATCTCCCGGTCATCAGACGCCACACGTGCGACGTGGGGACTCGCGCCTAAGTCTCGCGAGCCGAGCGCGCCACCTAGCTTCCGCCTCGGTCGCTCGACCAGGGACGCAAGCGATCGCAGCCCTTACGCACCATCGAAGGCACCCGTCGAATGCATGAGCTTCAAGAACTCGTCCTTGTCTATCTCTGTGCTGCCGTCGCCGTCATACTCTTTGAACAGCTTTTCGATCTCATCCTTTTCGAGGCCGGTGTTGATGAGCGCTTTGGTGAGCTCCGCCTTGGTCAGCGTGCCGCTCTTGTCTTTGTCGTACAACTTGAATATCTTTAAGATCTCCTTTCTGGCCGTCTCCGAGAGCTCAGGCTCGGGCTCGGGTTCCGGCTCGGGCTCCGCCGCCACCCAGCTCTGCATCGTCTCAAACTCCGCCTTCGACGCCTTGTGGAACACGAGCTTGAGGATCTCGAGGAAAGTGACGCCACCGTCGCCGTCGGTATCCATCTCGTGGAACGCGCCCTCCGACAGGTCCAGGATTGAGACGCCCTCCGACGCCTTGCGCTCGTCCAGCGTCGACTTCTGCCCGGGCTTTGGCTTCGACTCCTCCTTCTTCTTCTTCAGGAGCGCGGTGAACTCCTCGAGCGAGATCTTCCCACTATTGTCCTTGTCGTAATCCTTGAAGACACTGTGCAGCTGCAGCACGTCGGCCTTGCTGTACTTGGAGCTCGCCTTTTTTGGCTTGCCCGCATCAGCAGCCGCCTTCTCGGCGCGCTCCTCCTCCTTCTTCTTGATGTTCTCCTCACGCTTCGCCGCTGCGATGCATACACGCTCGCGCGCACGAACGCGGTGAGAGGTTGCAGTCTCGCGACACGCATGGCGCGCGCGCTGCACAGCAAAGCGCGGCCTCACACCTGCCTCTGCCATTTGGCGCTGCTTTTCCTCCTCCGCCTTCTCCTTGGCAGACTTCTCAGAATCCTGCGAAGCGGAATGGTCGGGACGCATTTTCCCGTCAGACCACGCGTGTCGAGCAGCCGTGCGTATCGCGGCAGTGGCTCGTGAAGCGCACCCGCTCCGCTGCCTTGGCCGCCTTGGCCGCCTTGATCTCCTCGTTCTTTTTCCTGCAGAATGGGGAACCGAGTTCCGGCTCTCAGCACAGCTTGCATGCGAGGGCGTGGCTGGTTGGAGATGGCGATCTGATCGGACGAGAACGGCACTCACTGGCGCTCCGCTTCCTTGGCCGCGATGGCTGCGTCACGCTTGGCCGCCACGTCGGCCATGACTCTTTCTCTCTCGCACGCGAGAGCTCTGCTCCGCCAACTGTGCCGTCGAGCTCGACTGCAGAACGACAGAAAAGGAGGACGCACACGCGACACGACCTTTTCACTGTGAGTTGGTGCCTTATCACCTCACCCACCGGGTGATGAGACCGGTAATCAGATGACTCGTGGCGGAGACGTCGAATGACGAGTAGAGGCTAATGGAAAGAAGAGGGGATATAATGCCCCGCGACTCGGTGAAGTTCAGTCAAGTTTCGAGTCTTATGTCCTTCCTTAAAACCCGCGCTACCGCCTTCAAACTACAAACCTTTTGCTTCTTTTTGCTTCCAATGCGCCACATCCCCGGCGCCCATCCGCTCCAACATTCAATGTATTTGACCCCCGTATGATTTGAGGGGGGTCTGCCAAAACACAAAACACAAAACACTAACACACACGAACGCGGCCCTGAGATGCTACTGAGTGTAACCTCCGCTGCCGGACAGAGGTGCTCACCATGAGCACCGCTGCGGAGTCGGCAGCTCGCTTCGCCACACGTCGGCAGTTCCGTCGCTGTTGACCTACCCTTAACCTCCCCTGAGCTCAGTAAGTAGCAGGTCACCTCTCGAGCACCGTGCTCATGTTCGGGCGCTCCGCTGCGCGCTGCGCCCAACACTCACTGCCAAGCCCCCCCCGCACATGCGCCCTCTCTCTCTCTCTCGCATGCTCTGCGCATCCGCAAGCGCCCGGGACGGCGTTTCCCTGGGAGCGCAATTCCGCACGCATCGCCCGGGACGGCGCTTAGGTATCGGCATGCTCGCCGTTAGCGGGTACGTAAGGCAAAAAGTCGTCGCCCAACTTGGCCGTGCTCTCGCGGTCTGCGGGTACGTAACTCAAACAGGCGTCGAAACCGAGCTTGGAAAGCGTGGCCGAATTCGCCATGGGTACGGCGTCAAAGTTGGAGGAGGAGGTTCCACCTGAAAGTGAGGGCTCCGTCGATGCCGAACGTTGGGTCGCCGAGAGGGCTTGCATGCACGTTTCGAGCCTCTCGAGCACGGTGCTCATGCTCGGGCGGTCCTCTGGGCGCTGCGCCCAACACTCACTGATGAGGGCTACGTAATTGGGGGGCAGCGCGATCGTTGGCCGATCCCCCCGAGAGGCGCTGAGGCAGGCTTCTACCCCTGTCATCCCCTCAAAAGCGCGGCGTTGATGCGTAAGCTCCCAGAGCAAGAGTGCAAAGGCGTAGACATCCGCACGGTCCTCGAAGTTGACGAGCGTGCGGCCCAGGCTGAGGCTGCCGCTGCTGCCACCACTCCCAGCGCCACGAGCGCGGCTCTCGCGCGCCTGACGTCGCGACACCTCCGCCACCCTCTCGGGCGCAAGATAACGCAGTGTGCCCCCCACTGTGGCCTTGTACTCCTTGTTTCGATCCCGCGCGTAGCTCAGGCTGAGGCTCGCCAAACCAAAGTCGGCGAGCTTGCACACCGTGTGGGTCGCGTCGAGCAGAGCATTATCCGTCTTGACGTCGGAGTGCAGGATGCCGTGCGAGTGGAGGAAGCACAGCCCGCTCGCCAGCTGCACGCCGAAGCGAATCTTCTCGTCGCACGGGAGCATGCTGGCCAGCTGTGGGTGTGGCGGCGGCTCCATCAGCTGGCGGCCGAGCGACGCTTGCGGCGCGACCGGCGCTGTGGCGGTGTTGAGGCCTAAGGGACGGATGAGGTGACGGAAGAAGCGCCCCCCGCTGAAGAGGGAAGAGACGCCGGCCTGGACGGCTTCAACGGGGGACGACCTTGGGTCGAAGAGGTATGAGGCGAGAGAGCCGCCGGCCATGTACTCGAGGACGAGCGCGGGCCGCTGGTCGACCTGAATGTAGCCAAAGAGGGCGCAGATGCACGGGTGGCGCAGGCGACGCAGGATGGCCACCTCCTGGAGCATGGCTACCTCCTCACGTGCGGTTGACGCGTCGACGTTCTCATGCTTCACGTTGAGCACCTTGACAGCGAGGTCATTGCCCTGCCACCGCGCAATCCAGACGGTCGCGAAGCCGCCTTGGCCGATCCGCCTGACCATCGTAAGCGTCGAGAAGTCCACCACCTCGAGCTGGGTCGGCTCGTCGGAACGCACAGAGGACAATGCGGTGACGGGGGTTTCACCCGAACCACTCGAGAGACGGGGCGAAAGCTCTTGCATGGACACGTCATTTCTCTCAAGCAGCTTATGGGATTGCATCTGTCTGCGCTTGAGACACCGCCGCGGAAATCGCACGAGAAGCGCCACGAGAAGCGCCGCGAAAAGTGCAACAATGGAGATGAGAGCTACCACCTCAAGTGGTTGTACCATCATGCCACGCGCAGCTGCACTCAGAGCAGCAGGTGGTGTCGGCGGCGCGTGTGGGCATTGCTCATCGCGCGCGAGGTTGGTCGCACTCGAGTTGCTTCCCTCGTGGCACGGCAGCGGTACCGCGGCACCTGGCGGGCAGAAGCTGCCCCGCTCGCAAGGCAAGCACGCGGACCCGAAGAGGCCGCCAGACGGAGCGTACGTGCCTGGGGAGCAGTCGACACAGAAGGTGCCAACCTCGCCTTGACGCTTGCCGCGCGGGCAGGCAGTGCACTCGGCGGCTCCCAAGGAGCGATCGTAGCCGGGCTTGCAGGGGGAGCATTCGCTGCGGACATTTAGCTCCGTGTGCTCTTCACACTCGTAGCAGATATCGAAATGGTCATCTCGGCGTGAGGAGGGAGCGGGGCAACGGACGCATCCGTTGCCAAAGAGGCTGCGTGCAGTACCAGACTGAGAGCACCTGATGAAGGGCAGCAGATGGCTTGGGCTGAAACTCTTCCCGAGCAGCACGTCGAGGTCGCCATCACCGTCCACGTCCGCCGCCGCGATCGAGAAGGTGTACTCACTGCCGCCGGGCAGCTCGATCCTCGTCGAGAAGGTGCCGTCGCCCGCGTTGAGCAGCACTCGGCTGGAACTGCCATAGTTCCCAAGCAGCACGTCGAGGTCGCCATCCCCGTCCACGTCCGCCGCCGCGATTGACAACGTGGACGCGCTGCCCCCGGGCAGCTCGATGCTCGTTGGGAAGACACCGTCGCCCGCGTTGAGCAACACGCAGCTGGGACTGTTATTGTTCCCAAGCAGCACGTCGAGGTCGCCGTCCCCGTCCACGTCCGCCGCCGCGATCGAGCTCGTGGACACGCTGCCCCCCGGCAGCTCGATGCTCGTCGGGAAGGTGCCGTCGCCCACGTTGAGCAGCACGCAGTTGGGACTGCCAGAGTTCCCAAGCAGCACGTCGAGGTCGCCATCCCCGTCCACGTCCGCCGCCGCGATCGACAACGTGGACGCGCTGCCCCCGGGCAGCTCGATGCTCGTCGGGAAGACACCGTCGCCCGCGTTGAGCAACACGCAGCTGGGACTGTTATTGTTCCCAAGCAGCACGTCGAGGTCGCCATCGCCGTCCACGTCCGCCGCCGCGATCGACCTCGTGGACACGCTGCCCCCCGGCAGCTCGATGCTCGTCGGGAAGGTGCCGTCGCCCGCGTTGAGCAGCACGCAGCTGGGACTGCCGTCATTCCCAAGCAGCACGTCGAGGTCGCCATCCCCGTCCACGTCCGCCGCCGCGATCGACAACGTGGACGCGCTGCCCCCGGGCAGCTCGATGCTCGTCGGGAAGGTGCCGTCGCCCGCGTTGAGCAGCACTCGGCTGGGACTGCCGTCATTCCCAAGCAGCACGTCGAGGTCGCCGTCACCGTCCACGTCCGCCGCCGCGATCGACCTCGTGGACACGCTGCCCCCGGGCAGCTCGATGCTCGTCGGGAAGGTGCCGCCGCCCGCGATGAGCAGCACGCGACTGGGACTGCCATAGTTCCCAAGCAGCACGTTGAGATCGCCGTCCCCGTCCACGTCTGCCGCCGCGATCGACAACGTGGACGCGCTGCCCCCGGGCAGCTCGATGCTCGTCGGGAAGACACCGTCGCCCGCGTTGAGCAGCACTCTCGAACTCCCATAGTTCCCAAGCAGCACGTCGAGGTCGCCATCGCCGTCCACGTCCGCCGCCGCGATTGAGCTCGTGGATGCGATGCCGCCCGGGAGCTCGATGCTCGTCGAGAAGGTGCCGTTGCCCGCGTTGAGCAGCACTCGGCTGGGACTGCCATAGTTCCCAAGTAGCACGTCGAGGTCGCCGTCCCCGTCCACGTCCGCCGCCGCGACCGACCTCGTGGACGCGCTGCCGCCGGGCAGCTCGATGCTCATCGGGAAGGTGCCGTCGCCCGCGTTGAGCAACACGACACTGGGACTGTTATTGTTCCCGAGCAGGACGTCGAGGTCGCCGTCACCGTCCACGTCCGCCGCCGCGATCGAGAACGTGGGCGCGCTGCCGCCGGGCAGCTCGATGCTCGTCGGGAAGGTGCCGTTGCCCGCGTTGAGCAACACGACACTGGGACTGCCGTCGTTCCCAAGCAGCACGTCGAGGTCGCCGTCGCCGTCAACGTCCGCCGCCGCGATTGAATACGTGTACATGATGCCGCCGGGCAGCTCGATGCTCGTCGGGAAGGTGCCGTCGCCCGCGTTGAGCAGCACGCGGCTGGGACGTTTGTCGTTTCCAAGCAGCACGTCGAGGTCGCCATCGCCGTCCACGTCCGCCGCCGCGATCGAGAACGTGTACTGATTGCCGCCGGGCAGCTCGATGCTCGTCTTGAAGGTGCCGTCGCCCGCGTTGAGCAGCACTCGGCTGGGACTATCGCCCATCCCAAGCAGCACGTCGAGGTCGCCATCGCCGTCCACGTCCGCCGCCGCGATCGACCTCGTGGACTCGCTGCTGCCGGGCAGCAGGGCCAGGCTTTGTCCCACAAACTTCAGCACTGCTTCGTCACTGCCCAGCAGCTCGTTCCCCATCCTCGCCAACGGCTTGGGGAAGTGCAGGCACCCCGGCTCGGAGGACAACGAGCATGCCGGCGGCAAGAGAGCAGCCCGAACTCCTGGTGCAGGCTTGGGACGGGCCGGCGTGGGCAGCATCACAACGCAGCCGACCCGCGCTCGTGCCGAGCAGTTGGGTGGTGCGAACACTGTCGGCTGACCGCCCGGCTGGAGCTCCTGCGCATAGTCCCGTGGGGGAGGGTAGCGCCTGCGGCCTTGGCGGTCGATGTGCCAGCCTGTGAGCATCGACATGAAAATACCGCGAGGCAAAAAAGTGCAGCAAAAAAGAGGCAATTTTTCCGTGTTGGGGGGGGGCGCGCGCGCAGCGCGCGGGGGCGCGGAGCGCCCGAGGGCGCCGCCGGAGGCGGCGCCGGAGGCGCGGCAATGCGCCGGAGGCGCATAGGAACTTATAGGATCTTTGCGGGGCGTAGGCGTAGGCGGCGGCTGGCAGCGCCGCCTGACGCCAGCTGCTTCAAGGATGAGGGCGAGAGCGCTGTTACCCTCGCGATCAGCCCACTCGGCCGCGCTAAGAGACGACCAAGTGGCAGATGCCTGGGCGCGCGCGCTCAGCAGCATCCCGACGGTAGCGATCGCCCCCACGCGAGCAGGGCTGCGCGCAGCCGTGATCAGATGGGCGCAGCGTTCGGCCGTGCACCCACTGGCACTGGCGCAAGCCCTGAGGAGAAGGATAGCCGTGTCTGCATCACCCCTGCGGCACGCTGCGGCTAGTGCGTCATCGGCCGGACATCGACCAGTCACATCATCAACGCCTAAGGCGTCGACAACGCCGTTCTCCAGCAGATACACGACATTCGCGTGAATGCCGAGCTCGGCTGAGCGCACAAGATCCGCGTTCGACAGCACTAGCCATCGCTCGGCATGCTTCATGGCGGCGAGTCGAGAAAGGTAGTCGGCGATCTGCTCTATGGCGTCGGACGTCTTGTTGGCATGGTGCTGGTACGCAATATGCAAGAGCTTTTGGCACATCTCGGCATGCTCGTCGTTCGTCCCACCCATTAACGGGCCGAGCCATCGGACAAGTTGTGCCACATGGCTCAGCTTGTGCCAATTGTTGGAGAGGTGGAAGTTTTGTTTTTGCCCGCTGCCCGCCCATCTCGTCAAAGAGGAACTGCAGTATGAGCTGGGCAGTATTCGGTCGCATGCACAGTCCCAAATTGTGCAGGTTGAGATAAGCCGACACATGGTAAGGCTGGATTTGCAGGTACGAGAGATATGTCACAGGCGGCTTTGGCGGCCACCTGAGGCCCAGCCGTGCGAGGTTCTTCTTGGCAACGCGCATCTCGAGGTCGCGGGGGCCACGAGCGTTCTGCATCGCATCGTGAGCGGCCATGAGCACCGGCTGCATGTTGGCTTTCGAGCGTGTGTCAGGAGCCCTGCCGAAGAACGCCCTCCGGCGGTTGGACTGTATGCAGTACGGGCAGCCCGTGACGCCAAGGACTGCGGCTTGTTGCGGGTTGTCCAGCACCAGCGCGTGGATGCCCGCGACAACCATCGTGGGCATCTCCACGTCAGCATCCCAACGCTGCCTTACCGCCACGCCGCCCGCGCCAATCCTGAAGAGCTCGCCAAGCACTGCATCGTCGTATGCCGCTTCGCAGTTTGCCCGCAGTGTGACGCTTTCTTGTAATGCAGCTATCGTGGACGTCTCAAATGAGAGCTTGGCCGCGATACCAATGGTGAGCCATGCCCGCGGCTTGGACTGCTCTTCGAGTGGGATGTGCGCTGAGACCGCGTGCCACATCATGAATGACTCACCGTCGGGCTCGGCAGCCGCATCTTGAAAGAGGATGAACGTATACACGGCCCACGGCTTAAGAGTATGCAAGTGTGGCCCACGTCTTTTGGGTCCATTTGTAGCTCGACGCGGCGGGTGCGCTCTTCTTCCACGGCTTTGATGTACGCGTCCGAGTCGGTGGCGTGCGAATAGTAACGCTCACCCTTCTCGGTGTTCGTGAACTCTCCAGAGGGTGCTCTAGCAGCCCCTGCACGTATGGGCGTGGCGCAGCATGGGCTCGTGGACGATCGAGCAGCCGAAATTGAGAAGGTGGTGCCTCCGGGCGGTGCTGCCGGCGGCGGCAGACAAGCTGTTGCGCCTCCACCGATGGTTCCGAAGCAACTTCGGCCACGGAGCAACTTCGATGGGACCTCCGATGCCTCCGGAGACGGCGATTCATCTCCACAAGGCGCGGAGCATCTTCGGGCGAAGCAGCTACAGCGCGACGCCCAGGGAGAGCAGCACGCGTACTTCCACCGGATGGCCTTGTTGCGATCCTCGGATTGCAAGGTCCATCCCCTAAAGCGCTTTGGTGGCATCGTCAACTTTGGAGGACGAGGACGAGGACGAGGACGAGGACGAGGACGAGGACGAGGACGAGCCTGTGCCTGCCAACAAGAAGAGGACGTGGGTGCCGGCGATCATCAGCCACTCGGGTCTGTCTCCTTACGATGCGGCGAAGCGCCACATCCAGCGTGCCCATGATAACGACAATCAGATCAAGGCGCTCCTCAAAGGTCAGCAGGAGCTCAAGAGCGCGGTGATTGCCCTTGGTAACTGCGTAGATTCGCTGCGCCACGAGTTGGGCACGCGCCTTGTCGAAGACGATGAAGTTGCAACTGGCCCTTCTGGCCGATTCACCTTCCCTGCGGGAGGACGCTTTCACCCCGGGGCTGGAGCGCCTCCGCGGCCAGGGCGCAAAGACGCACGGAGATATCTGCTTAAGTCCTCCAAGGCGAAGAGCAAGGCGGAGGCAGCCGCTTTTGGAGAAGACGAATGTGGCGGCAGCGTCGCTGATGATGACGCCGACGGTGACGACGACGAGAAGAATATCGGGCAAGTGCCAAAGTCGGTGCGGCCGGGCGATCGTTCAGCCCTGATCGCGAAGTTCACTCTACCCGTTGATGAGGAGACCACCAAGGACATTCTTGCCGCCCTAAGCATCGAACAGACAGCGGTATCCTCGATCCTTCCGCCCCTGCCGCTCTGCCCAGCTCGCTTAGCCCTCGCTGCCGCCCCTGTCCCAGCCACCGCCCATGCCCTTGGACGCTGCCGCTCTTGCCGCCCCAGCCCTTCGACCCAGCCCCCCGCCACCCTTGCCCCCGCCCCACAGCGCCCATGCTCACAACTCTCCCATCGCCACCTATGTTGCCCCTTGTGCAGACCGCTGGCCATTTCGCCAAGTGCATCATGAGTTTGCAGCGTGCGAGTCCAATCCTGCCGGACGACGTGCTGAACGGCATGCTGAAGTCATTGTTCAATGGGCGCCTTCAAGATTGGACTAAGCAGACGCTCCGGCCTACGATCGACAAGCCCGCATGGGAGGCAAGTTCGGCCGAGGAGCAGGACGCGTTCATCGTCGCCCTCGTCAAAGACACGAACATCAAGAAGCAGCTCACCGCTCTCCTGAAGCTGAGCTACAAGAGCGTGAAGGACGATATCGTGACAAGCGCCGTCTTCGAGTTCTTTCCTGGGATCGAGAACAGC